>Ga0209591_10000738_pt1 | contig 41693 bp, 35 predicted proteins | sample MAT01_FD_187207 | JGI IMG/M metagenome (GOLD analysis project Ga0209591, IMG submission 187207) | Freshwater microbial communities from Lake Fryxell liftoff mats and glacier meltwater in Antarctica - MAT-01 (SPAdes) (version 2) | ecosystem: Environmental > Aquatic > Freshwater > Ice > Liftoff...
GTGGCGGTGGTGGTGGCGGTGGTGGTGGTGGTGGTGGTGGCGGTGGTGGCAAATGGAATAAGCATCCCGGTGGTGGTGGCGGTCACGGCGGGGGCAGCAACGCTCCGAAGCATCCCCCTCAACCGCCTCCACCCAAAACAGAAATTCACTACGGCGATCTGCCCGATCCGGCTCGCTTCGCCGATCCGGTGGCGCTCGAGCGCGTCGCGGATGAAATCGCTACCAGCACGGAAGAACCGATCTGGCTGCATGAATTGTATGATCTCGGCCACGCCGATCTCAGCGCCAAAGCGCTCAAGCTCGGCGCGAAATTCAATGGCGTGCCGACCCGCATGCAGTTGCTCGGGGCGGTTTTCACCGCAGCGGTGGAAAAGAAAATCCCGCTGCTCGATCAGGGTATCCTTGATCTGACGGATCGCGGCTACGGCTTCGTCGTCCACAAATCGGTTAACTACCGGCTGTACCCGGAGAATGCGTTTTTATCCGAAGGATTTGTCCACAAGCACGGATTGCGCCGCGGCCATTTGGTCGAGGTGCAGGTGCAGGCACCGATCGGGAATGATCGTTGTCCGGCCGTCGTCCGTCTGCGCAAAGTCATGGGCGGCGAGCCCAGCGAGATTCTCAAGATCACGCCTTTCGAGGAGCTTATTCCGTACTATCCGCTCCAGCGGATTTGGCTGGAACGACCCGAGCAGAAAGACGTTTCGATGCGCATGGTCGACATCGTCACGCCCGTGGGCTTCGGCCAGCGCGGCTTGATCGTGGCTCCGCCGCGCACGGGCAAAACCGTGCTGCTGCAGAATATCGCCAACTCCGTCGCGATCAATTCACCGCAGGCGAAACTCATCATTCTGCTGATCGACGAGCGACCGGAAGAGGTCACCGATTTCCGCCGCCATTGCCAAGGCGAGATTGTCAGCTCGACCTTCGACGAAACTCCCGAGAGTCACGTGCATTGCGCCGAGATGGTGATCGAAAAAGCCCGCCGCCAAGTGGAGCAGGGGGAGCACGTCATTATCCTCCTCGATTCCATCACCCGTTTGGCGCGCGCCTACAACGCGCTCGCTTCGAACTCCGGCAAAATCATGTCCGGCGGTCTCGAAGCCAACGCGCTCCAGAAGCCCAAGCGCTTCTTCGGATCCGCGCGCAACATCGAGGGCGCTGGCAGCCTGACCATTCTTGGCACCGCGTTGATCGACACGGGCAGCCGCATGGATGAAATCATCTTCGAGGAATTCAAGGGCACCGGCAACATGGAGCTGCACCTCGACCGCGATCTCGTGAACAAGCGTATCTTCCCCGCGCTCAACATCGACAAGAGCGGCACGCGCAAAGAAGAACTCATCTATCATCCGGAAGAATTGGCGCGCATCTACTCGTTGCGTCGCGCGATGCAGGGCGTGCCCGCCGCCGACTCGATGGACATGCTTATCGGCCGACTCAAGAAAACCAAGACGAACGCCGAGTTCTTGTTGAGTTTGAACCGCTGAGGCCCTCGCGCGTCGGCCACTTCGCGTGAAACCAGCCGACGAATTTCTGCTCCGCATCGCGCTGAAGCACGGTTTGCTGCAGCGTGCGCAACTCCCGGCGGCGGGGCTGCTGGATGCGCGGACTGAACCACCGACGCTGGCGACTTCCAGTCTGGCCCGGCGCCTTCTGGCTGAAGGCGTGTTAAACGAGACCGCTCTAGCCCGCGCCATGGCTGCGGAATTGGAATTGCCCTTTGTGGCCTTGGGGACACTCGCCGTCACCGGTGATGTGCTGGCCGCGCTGCCCCGTGATTTCGTGATCAAGCATCAGGTTTTCCCGTTCGGCTGGGCTCAAGAACAATTACAGGTGGCGATTGCCGATCCGTTGGACGTCGCCTTGCTCGACAGCCTCGCTCACGTCGCCGGACATCCCGTGATGACGTGGGTGGCGACGGAGAAAGATATCCGCGAGGCGATCACCCGACATTACGATCCGTCGAAGCAATTGATGGCACAATGGGAAACACCGGAGACGGCGGTCGTTGGTGCGGAGTCATCCCTCGAAGCCGGGGTGGGGTTGGAGGCGGATGCGCCGATTATCAAAATGGTGCAGGATATTATTCTGGGTGCGGTGCATCAGCGCGCGTCGGATATTCATCTCGAACCGTTGGAGCGAAGGTTCCGGGTTCGCTACCGCATCGACGGCGTGCTTGCCGAAGCGTCGACCGCGCCGGCCAAGCGTCACCAACTCGCGATTATCTCGCGGCTGAAAATCATGGCGAACATTAGCATCGCCGAAAAACGCGTACCGCAGGATGGCCGCGTGCAGATCGCACTCGCCGGGCGCACGCTGGATTTTCGCGTCTCATCGCTGCCGACCATCCACGGGGAGAGCATCGTCATGCGCATCCTGGATCAGACGCAACTGCGGCTGGGTTTGCCGGAGTTGGGTTTTGCGGCGGAAGATCAGGCACGGTTGGAACAGTTGATCGCCTCACCGGATGGCATGGTGCTCGTCACCGGGCCGACCGGTTCCGGAAAAACCACCACGCTCTACAGTTGCCTGCATCATCTCAACCATCCTGATCGCAAAATCATCACCGTGGAGGATCCGATCGAATACCAGCTCTCCGGCGTGAATCAAGTGCCGGTGCGTGCGGAGATCGGGATGACTTTCGCCACGGCGTTGCGGGCCATGCTGCGGCAGGCGCCGAATATCGTGATGGTGGGCGAGATTCGGGATCGGGAAACCGCCGATATGGCGATCAACGCCGCGCTTACCGGGCATTTTGTTTTGAGTACGCTGCATACGAACGACGCACCGGGTGCGGTCGCGCGCTTGCTGGATATCGGGGTGAAACCCTTCCTCGTCGCCGCAGCGTTGCGGGCGAGTCTCGCGCAGCGGCTGGTCCGGCGGATTTGTCCGCATTGCAAGCGCGCCTATCAACCCGCGCCACGGGAATTACAGGCGCTGGGCCTGACCGGGGCGCAAATTTCCGGGGCGCAATTCGCCGAGGGCGCAGGCTGCTCGGCGTGTCACGGAACCGGGTTTCGCGGGCGGCTCGGAATTTTTGAGATATTTTTAGTAAATGATAATATGCGCGAATTGGTGTACGGAAATACCAGTGCCGCCCAGCTGCGCCAGAGGGCAAAAGAGGGGGGCATGCGCACGCTCCGGGACGATGGCATCCGTAAAGTCCTTGCTGGACAGACCACAATCGCCGAGGTTGCTTCCGTGACTGTTGGAGATATCGATTAATCCCGACCCCCATTATCGCTATGAGCTACGACATGAATGATCTCCTCGAGCTGGTCGTTGACCAAAAATGCTCGGATCTCCACCTGCAAGTCGGCATTCCGCCCACGCTCCGCCTGCGCGGCAGCATGACGCCGATCGACGGCCCGATCCTGACCGCGCTCGACACCGAGAAACTGATGCTCGCCATCACGCCTGATGCCCACGTGCAAAACGTGAAGCTCCACGGCGGCACCGATTTCGGTTTCGCCTTTTTAGAGCGGGCTCGTTTCCGCGTCTCCGTGCTCAAGTCCAAGGGCAACTACGGCCTCGTGCTCCGGCAGATTCCCAATCACATGTTCGATCTCCGGCAGATCGGTCTGCCCGATAAGATCAAGGAGCTGCTCTATCGCCCACGTGGCCTTGTGCTCGTCACCGGCCCGACAGGCTCGGGCAAATCCACGACGCTCGCCTCGATGGTTAATTTCATCAACGAGAACCGCGACGGCCACATCATCACGATCGAGGATCCGATCGAATATTTTCACAGCCACAAGCGCTGCGTCGTGACGCAGCGCGAGATCGGCCAGGACGTGCCGAACTTCGCCGAGGCGATCAAGCGCGCGTTGCGGCAAGATCCCGATGTGATTCTCGTCGGCGAGTTACGCGATCTGGAAACGATCGAGGCGGCCATCAGCGCGGCGGAGACGGGACACTTAGTGTTTGCGACGCTGCACACCAACAGTGCGGCGAAGACCGTCGATCGTATCGTGGATGCTTTCCCGGCGAACATGAAAGAGATGATCCGCACCCAGCTCTCGACCTCCATTGTTGGCGTCATCTCCCAGACCTTGTGCAAAAAGAACGGTGGCGGTCGCATCGCGGCATACGAGATCATGGTCAACACCTCATCGATCGCCTCGCTGATCCGCGACAATAAAACTTTCCGGATCACTTCGGATATTCAGACGGGCGCCAATCTCGGCATGATCACCCTCGACACACATTTGCTGAGCTTGGTGAACACCGAATTGATCGATCCGGATGAAGCGGTGGACAAAGCTCAGGATACCGAGGGCATGCGCGCCAAGCTCACCAGTCTCGGCTTCAAGCTCCGGAATCTTTGACGACCCCTCCTGCGGATGTTTGCCGGACATGATCAGACGGTGTTTGATCTGCTCCTTGAGCGCCGCTTAGTTGATCGGGCTCAACTGGAACTCGCGCAAGAGGAGCATCGGGCCACCGGTCGCTCCTTTGCCGCGGTGCTGCTGGAACTCGGGTTGATTGATAAACCCGAATTGCTTCACGCGGTCGCTGGCTTTTTGGGCGTAGCCTATACCGGGAATATTCCGACGAAATTACCCGCCCCAGCCCTCGCGCTGCTCGATGGCGGGTTGGCCCGTTCCTATGGGGTTGCGCCGCTGGAGGCGGACGCTGCTTCCATCACCTTGCTCGCGATCAATCCCTTTAATTCGCACTTGGTCGGCGATCTCGGTTTCGTGTTGGAACGCGAGGTGCGGGTCACCGTGGCTGATCCCGATGCGGTTGCCGCGCTGATCCGACTGCACTATGGCGAGGAAGAATATTCGGTGGCCGAGCTCGCGCGGGAATTGGTGACCGCCATCGCACCCGGCGCTGAAACCGAAACGTTGGCCGAGGCCGATCTCGAACAGTTGGCCGGGCAGACTCCCATCATCCGTTATGTGAACGTCGTGTTGACTCAGGCCATCAAGGATCACGCTTCGGATATTCACTTCGAACCCTTCGAGCATGAATTCAAGATTCGCTGCCGCGTCGATGGGGCTTTGCGCGAACTCGCGCCGCCGCCCAAGACGCTCGCGCTCCCGATCATCTCGCGACTCAAGGTGCTCGCTCATCTTAACATCGCGGAACGCCGCTTGCCGCAGGATGGCAGGATCAAGTTAAACGTGTCCGGTCGCGCCGTTGATCTGCGCGTCTCGACCCTGCCCACCCAATTTGGCGAAAGCGTGGTGCTGCGCGTGCTGGATCAAGCCGCGTTGGCACTGGAGTTGGCGCAACTCGGCCTGCCCGCCCCCATAGAAACCGGCGTACGCGCCGCGCTGAGCCGTCCGCACGGCCTGATCATCATCACGGGTCCGACCGGCTCAGGCAAAACCACCACGCTCTACAGTTGCCTGAAAACCCTGCACGAACCCGGGGTGAAAATTCTGACGGTCGAAGATCCCGTCGAATACGAAATCGACGGCATCATGCAGGTGCCGGTCAGCTACGCGGCCGGCCTGACTTTCGCCCGCGCGCTACGTTCGTTCCTGCGACAAGATCCCGACATCGTGATGGTCGGCGAAATGCGCGACTTGGAAACCGCGCAGATCGCCATCCAAGCCTCGCTCACCGGCCACCTCGTGCTCAGTACGCTCCACACCAATGATGCTCCGGGAGCGGTGACGCGCCTGCTCGATCTGGGCATCGAGCCGTTTCTGTTGGCCTCGACGCTGGAGGCTGTGCTCGCGCAGCGGTTGCTCCGGCGCATCTGCCCTGATTGCAAATCGGAGCGCGTCCCGAGTGCAGGAGCGTTGCGCCAGTTGGGCTTCGATCCTGCCGCGTTTCACGGCAAGACCTGCTATGCGGGCCAAGGATGTTCCTCCTGTCATCACACCGGTTATCGCGGACGCCTCGGCATTTTCGAGTATCTGCCGATCAACGACGCGCTCCGCGATCTGATCGTGTCCGGCGCTTCCTTGATGCAGCTTCGCGAAAAAGCGTCCGCCCTCGGAATGACATCGCTGCGCGAGGCCGGCGTGCGCGCGATGCTCGCTGGCGAAACCTCACTGGAAGAAGTTGCCCGTTACACGTGATTTCGATTCACTCAACGAGTAAATCATCCCCATGGCCCATTACTCATTCACAGCGATCAATTCCGGTGGTGTCGAAAAAAAAGGCACACTCATCGCGGCAAGTTTGGAGAGCGCCAGCACCGAACTGAAGTCGAGGGGATTTTTCCCGACGGGCATTAGCGAAACCAAAAACGCCCCCGCCGCGACTTCGACGGGAAACCCCTTCGCGTTCAGTTGGCCTTTTCTCCGGCCGGTCAAGCCGCGCGAGCTCATGCTGTTCACCCGTCAGCTCTCCACGTTATTGCGGGCCGGCATGCCGTTGCTGCGCGGGCTGGAAACGCTGGCTAAGCACGAGCGCAATTTTGTCTGGCGGGAAAATATCTATGCGCTGGCCGAGCACATCCGGTCCGGCGGCACGTTGTCCGATGGACTGGCGAAACATCCCCGCGTCTTCGACCGGCTTTTCATCAGCATGATCAAGGCGGGTGAAGCGGGTGGTTTGCTCGATGCGGTGTTGGATCGGCAGGCGCGTTTCATGGAAAAGAGTCTGCAACTTCACGGCAAGGTGAAGGCGGCGATGGTTTATCCCCTGCTCGTTATGACGGTGGCGCTCGTCATTCTGGTCGGCTTGCTGGTGTTCGTCGTGCCGCAGTTCAAAAAGATTTTTTCCGATCTGCTCAAGGGCGCGCCGTTACCGCCGCTGACCCAGGCCGTGCTGACCGCCAGCGATTTCGTGAAAGCGCATTATCCCCTCGTGCTGGCGCTGCTGCTGGGGGTGTGGCTCAGCTTCGTTTTCTTTAGAAAATCCCGGCGGGGTGGCCAGTTGATCGACGGCCTGATGGTGCGGCTCCCGCTCTTTGGCGATCTGATCCTCAAATCACTCGTCGCCCGTTTCACGCGCACGCTTGGTACGCTGCTTTCGAGTGGTGTGGCCATTTTGCCGGCCCTGCTCATCACCCGCGACACGTGTGGCAACGCCCGGGTGGCGGGCGCATTGGGCGCGGTCCATGAACAGGTGAAAGCAGGGGAGCCCGTCGCCCGCTCACTGGAGCATACACAGGTCTTGCCGCCGATGGTCACGAGCATGATCGATGTCGGCGAACACACCGGACAACTCCCGGCCATGCTCGGGAAAATCGCCGATCTCTACGATGACGAGGTGGACAACGCCGTGGCGGGCCTCAGCTCGCTGATCGAACCTCTCCTGATTCTGCTGCTGGCCGGGGTGGTCGGTACCATCGTGATTGCCCTTTTTCTGCCCATTGTTCGCATCGTGCAGTTGCTTACTTGAGTGAGCGCCCATCCTTTTAAATCTCAACCCGCTGACGCCTGACTGAGATCAGCGCTTTTCTTTAAATGAAATTTTCCCGTCTTAACGCTGAAATCTACCTTCCAGCAAGCCGACACCGTATGCTGCCCGCCGAGGCCCTGCACCGGGTCACTCATCTCTGCGTGGCCGCCCATCAGGACGATATCGAGATCATGGCGCACGCGGGAATTTCTGAGACGCTTGATCAACGAGAGAAATCCTTTGGTGGCGTGATTGTAACGGATGGAGCGGGTTCTCCGCGCACCGGAGAATTTGCCAACGTGACCGATGACCAGATGCAGGCGGTGCGTCGTCGCGAGCAACGGCAAGCCGCCGATCTCGGCCGCTACCTGATCCAAATCCAACTCGGACATCCCAGTTCGGATGTGAAGCAACCCCATCACCCTGGCGTCGCGGAAGATTTACTCAGCATTTTCAGCGTCTGCCGGCCTGAAGTGCTGTATCTTCACAATCCCGCCGACAAGCACGACACCCATGTCGCCCTTTTCTTACGGTGCATTGAAGCGCTGCGTGCAATTCCCGGAGAGCATCGGCCTAAACAGGTTCTCGGCTGCGAAGTCTGGCGGGACCTCGACTGGCTGGTGGACACTGACAAAGTCGCACTCGATGCGGGCCGTCATGTCGACCTTGCGCAAAAACAACTCGCGGCCTTTGCCTCTCAGATCAGTGGAGGCAAGCGTTACGATCTCGCCACGCTCGGTCGGCGTACGGCCAACGCGACCTTTCACAATTCACACGCGATCGACCGCATGCAGGGAATCACGTGGGCCATGGATCTCACCCCGCTCGTAAACGACCCCACGCTGAGCGTCGCCGACTTCACGCTCGCCCACATCGACCGCCTGCGTGCGGATGTGTCAGCGCGGCTCGCGAAACTGGGGTGACTTACTCGAAATATCATACGAACAATCTGCTGGCTTGGGCCAAATCTATCTACGAAAGACAAAGGCGGCTCCATTCTATTTCGCCATGAAGTCATGTTTAACCATCAGTATGTTTTGTGGTGCCTCGCAGGCCCAAGAGCTACGGCGCTGGATAAAGCGCCAGCGGTTTGTACCGGCTTCGATGCGAAAATGTAGCGCGGACTAGCCACGAGACAGGCCTTCGCGCATCGAAAGATCGCTGGGCCCGGCCATTATTCCGCAAAACTCGGGTGAGAAACCTTTCCATGATCTCGACTTTTTCCCGTTGAGGACCGTCTTGCCGGACTTGCGGGCGCGCGTCCGTTTCACTGGAAAAGCTTTCACGTTGCTCTTCATGAGGGCAGATTGATCGGGAATTTCTCGGGATCAAGGGCGGGCTGGTTTGGATCGGGGCATTAGGACTGACGGCAAAATCCATTCGCGGCTACGTAGTGGCAGGCGCCGGCCGTGCCGTAGGCTTGACGAAGGCTTGCCGAGAATGACGGCCGCCTGCGTGGTAGGTAGCGTGCTCGTCGCGCTATTCTGCTGGCCAGCAGAACGAGGCCAGCTCGCAACCTACGGTGAGCACTCCCACGGGGCGGAGACCCGGGCCACGCAACCAATCCGTCCCCAAATCTCACAGGCCCGGAGGCACGCTGCTATATCTTCGCGGACACTCTCTGCCATAGGATCGCTTACACTTGCTCGATAATTGTGGGATACGCACATAAGCTCGAGGTACTATGCCACGGAAAGACTCTTCGGTATTCAGACAAAGAATGGATTTGGTTCAGGCGATGTTGACAGGCGTTGCGGTTGTGGCGGAGGACGCGTTTGGTGCAGGAGCAGAAATTTTTCCGAGGGGTCGAGGAGCATGGCTTTCAGGCCTTGGGCGGTGAGTTGCTCCATGAACAAGACGCGGGCGAGGGGATCGCCGTGGGTGAGGACAATGGAACGGGGGATTTCAGGCCACGGTGTAGGGCGTATTTCTCGTACGATCCGTGCGCGTCCTTCGTTCCGAGGGACCATTTAGGAGAAGGCAGCAGTGACTCAACTTTGCATAAACTCATTGAACTCCGGCGACGACATGGTGCGCGCGGCAAAGCTGAAGGTGCCTTTCTCGTGGACTTCGCGGGCGGCGTCGCGGAGGCCGGTCATCGCGGCGCGGTAGAATGCGGCGGCGAGGCTGATGCGTTTCACCCCAGCGGCGGCGAGCTCGGCCACGCTCAATTTGCCGTCTTGCATCGAGCCGACAACGTTGACGGGTTTCGACACTGCGGCGCAGACGGTGCGGATTGAAGCGAGATCAGGCAGACCGGGTGCAAACAGCACGTCGGCCCCGGCTTTTTCGTAGGCTTGCAGGCGGCGGATGGTGTCGTCGAGATTCGCCCGACCCCGAGTGTAATTCTCGGCGCGGGCAGTCAGCACAAAGGGAAAGGGCAGGGCGCGCGCCGCCTGTACGGCGGCGAGGCGCTCGGTGGCGAGCGAGAGATCGTAGGGCTCGGTCCCGCCTGCGGCGTCTTCTGTCGAACAACCGGCCAGTCCGGCGGCGGCTGCGAGCCTGATCGTTTCCATGACGCTCTCCGGCGAGTAGCCAAAAGCATTTTCCAAATCTGCGGAGACCGGCAGATCGGTCGCGTCGACAATGGCCCGGGCATTGGCCAGCGCTTGTTCACGAGTGAGCCCATAGTCGCGCCGCCCGAGCGTGCCAGCAGCGGCGTAGCTCAGGTCGCGAGCGCGGAAAATCCCAGCCCTGCCAGCATTCTCGCCGAGCCGGCGTCCCAAGGATTGGGAATGACGAACGCGCCCGGTGCGGTATGCAAAGCGCGGAACCGATGGACCTTTTCGAGTTGGGTGGGGTTCATCGGATTTCAGGAGGATGAAATACGCAGATGTCGCGTCACCGTCGTTTCAAGTACCGAAGTGGTGAAGGTAAGAACAGTTCCAAATGAATTGGTCTCAATCAGTATTAGCTTCAATAGGTGACCCTATTTAGCGTTCTGCGAGAAGGCTGGTGGACCTGGAGGGACTCGAACCCCCGACCCCTTGGTTCGAAGCCAAGTGCTCTATCCAATTGAGCTACAGATCCAGTGCACAGCCTTCTTGCGTAACGGGAATTTTATTTCTGGAAAGCTTAATCAAGCACTGTGGAATCTCTCGTGGCACTCGATGTTTTCTCGTGGGGTGAGCTCCACCAGCTACCGCCAGATCAGGTTATTGAGGCTCGCCGAATGGCCGGACGAGGCAAGGCAACCGCGGCGAGGGCGCCGCGGCTCCATTTCAATCCGCCGTGAGTGCATCGGGTGGGAGCCGCCTCGCCCTCGGCGCGGCAGTCGATTGCGCGATCCTCAATCGGTGGTTGATTTTCGGTTAAATCAACCCGACGTCGTTCACTAAATAAAAATAACCTGACGTTCTTGCGGCGCTATGCTTGGCTGAATCAAATCACCACTATCCAACCAACAAGTTTGCCCTCCCCTCGGCGGGCAGTGTACTGCGCCGATGCTATTCCTTGGATGAAGGAACGGGGCCGGATGGGCGACGTGTGCGCGGTGACATCGTTGCCGGATGTTTCGGAGGTGGGTCTGGCGCTGGCCGTCTGGCGGGCGTGGTTTATCGACGCGGTGAAACTGGTGGTCGATTCGGTGCCCGCGGAGAGTGCGGCGATGTTCTTCCAATCGGATATCAAGCGCGACGGAATCTGGATCGACAAAGGTGCGTTGGTGATCCGCGCGGCGGAAGACGCCGGGGCGCAGGTGCTCTTTCACAAAGTAGTCTGTCGGCGTCCCCCCGGCATGCTCACGATGGGCCGGCCGGGCTACACGCATCTGATTGCGGTTTCCCGGGCGATGAAGTGTCCGGATGTTCTGTCCATACCTGACGTGATCATTGATGCAGGCCGATTGCCGTGGGTGCGGGCGATGGGCGTGCGGGCGGCGGGACACGCGGTGCGTTTTGCGCGTGATCAAGTGGGTGCAAAAATCATTTTTGATCCGTTTTGTGGCGTGGGTACGGTGCTCGCCGTCGCTAACACTCTCGGACTGGATGCGGTGGGCGTGGAGAAGGCGAAGAAGCGCTGTGAGCAAGCGCGGACTCTGACCATCACTCGCGACGAATTGCAGTCGCCCGACGCTGCACCGCTGGGGTGAATCGAGGAGATCATGGCGTAATTTCGGGAGTGTAAAGGCCGGGTTGGGCGCTCGCTTGCAATTCCGTGGGAGGATGGCTTAGCTGCCAGCATGACCCCACTCAGCCCTGACAGCTCGGCACTATCACGGCGCAAATTTATCGCCTTTTCCGGCATGGTGCCGGCAGCTATGCTGGCGAACCGTGCGCTGGCGGCCACTGAATCCACCGTTCCTGCCGTTGCACCTACCATGAAGCCGACCAAGAAATATCCCATCGGTCTTGAACTCTATTCCGTGAGAGGCGAACTCGCCCGCGATCTCCCGGGCACGCTACGTCAGGTGGCAAAGATTGGTTATGAGGCCGTGGAATTTTATTCGCCTTACTATAGCTGGACTCCGATTTACGCGAAGGAAGTGCGCGGTCTGCTGGATGACCTCGGCCTGCGCTGTTACTCCACGCACAATCAGCTCGAGTCGTTCACCCCCGGAGAGGGCATGGCCAAAGCAATCGAATTGAACCAAATTATCGGTGCCCGACATCTCATCCTCGCCAGTGCGGGTCGTGACCCGAAGAATCTGGAGACATGGAAAACTCTTTGCGGGCAACTCTCGACGGCGGTCACCCAATTGCTGCCGCATGGATTGACCGCTGGTTTTCATAATCACCAAACGGAATGGGCTCCGCTTGAAGGTGGGCAACGCGTCATGGATGTGATCGCTGCGAACACGCCGAAAGAATTCGTGCTGCAATTCGATGTCGGCACGTGCATGGAGGCGGGCGCGGATCCCCTCGCTTGGATCAAGGCGAATCCCGGTCGGATCAGGAGCGTTCACCTGAAGGATTGGGCTCCCGGCACCCGCGAAGCGGAGAAGAGCTACCGGGTCTTGTTCGGCGAAGGCATTTCACCATGGTCCGAGATCATGGCGGCGGCCGAATCGGTTGGGGGCGTGGAATTTTATCTCATGGAGCAGGAAGGCAGCCGTTTCACGGAGTTCGAGACGGCCCAACGTTGCCTTGATTTCTGGAAGAAACTGCGCGGCCAGGTTTGAGCGAATCGGCTTAGGGCGTTGGCGCTCCGCCGCCCTGATGGCGAAATATCGGCCTTCAAGTCGGGGCGTTTTCTATCCGAGGATTGACGGGCGCGATGAGTTGGGTGTCACTCGTTTCTACCCCCGCCGTTGGTTTCATTCTCTCCTACCCCATGACTTGGAAAAACGAATTGATGGTCCTGCTCTACTTGGCGCTCTTTGCCGGCTGCGTCGCGGCCTTGATCTGGCAACAGAAGCGTCGGCGAAAAATGCGGCTGCCGTTTGGGGAAGACCTCAAACTGCTGCGTGCTCCGGGTGAGACGCAACTCAGGCTGGTGCGGAAATTGGAGGAAGATTCACTCCTGTGGCTTTTGCTCGCGGCGCTCGTACCAGTCACTGTGACGATCAGCCTGCTTTCGGCGACGTTGTTGTTGCCCTTGTCGCTTCAACCGGTGGGTGCCGGCATTACTTTTTTGGGCGTGATCGCTACTTTTTATGCCTCGGCCCGATGGTTCGCGCGCAAAACCTCCGAGATCGGCAATCGTTATCTCGGCTACTTCGGCGAGCGGGTGGTGGCGGAACAACTGGAGCCATTGAAGGCGTTGGGCTGGCGGATTTTTCATGACGTGCCGGGACTGAACAACGGTCAGGCCTTCAATCTCGATCATGTCGCCGTAGGTTCAAACGGCGTGTTTATCATCGAGACGAAAACGCGCCGGAAGGGTGGGGCGCGGCCGGGTTTCGATGATCATAAGGTTTATTTTGACGGACATGCCTTGGTCTGGCCTTGGGGGGAAGACAATCACGGCCTTGAGCAGACGGAGCGCAATGCGGATTGGCTCGAGGCTACACTGCGGAGTGAGATTGGCGAGTTGGTGACGGTTGCGCCGATTCTCGCCTTGCCTGGTTGGTGGGTGGAGATGAAACCCTCGCGCGAGCCACGCCGGTGCCGGGTCGTTAACCCGAAGGCACTCGAGAAATATTTGCCCAGTGGCCCGGCGGTGTTGTCGCAGGAGCATCAGCACGCCATCATCGCCAAACTCGAAGCCCGCTGTCGCGACGTGGCGTATTGAGTGAGAGATGGCGGTCCGATCTCGGGGAGATTGTTGCACGAAGAATGCGCAGAACTTTCGGAGGAGGAAAAGGGGGATTCCCGATTGAGGATATTTCGTTTTTCCAACATTCGCCTCGTGCCGCAGAGCGGGGGAGCGGCCGATCTCAGGGAACGGATTCCACCTGAGGATGAGCAATCCTGATCCCGAGGAATTAGGGTGAGCTCAACTCCGCCGCGAATCGGGATAAAATACCTTTAACGCGGAGAGCGCGGAACCTGACGTGATTGGGAAGTGGCACGGGTCTCAAGATGCACCGCGCAGGCCGTGCAGATCATCGTGACCGAACCAATCGACATTTATGTTAACCCAACTTTTTTGCCGGAGGTCATTGCCCCGCGTTACGATGAGTTATGGACGGAAGAGCGGATGCAGCGGATTATCGCCGCTGCGGTAAAACACGGCGTGGCAATTGAGATCAATGCCCGTACAAACTACCTTCGGAAAAATTTATTCGGTTGGCGAAAGCTGCGGGCGCGAAATTCACCATCGGCACCATCAACACCAGTGCGGCTGACTACGGCGACTGGTCCTATCCGCTGGCCAGGCAGAAAAAAATAGGACTGACTTGGCGCGACATGTATGTGCCCGGCCACGAGGCAAGCCGGTCTCAGCGCGAACTGCGCAAGCCGTGAGGTTTCGAATTTCGTTAGGCATAAATGAGTATCTCTCCTTTGAGGTCTCATGAAAAATCGCTGTAGTACCTGACGTTATCACTAGCGCGGGATATGCTTAACCCGTCGGGGCCAGTGGCGGCGCGTTAAGGTTAACGCGCCCTACCAGTACAAGTATCCTGCGCCGATAAACAGGCTCCTTCACTCTAAAAATACGGCTTAAACCTAAACCTAAACCTAAAACTTAAACGTGAACGGATCAGCGTCGTGGCGCTCGTTGCGATCAAGGGCGTCGATGGCGCTCATTTCTTCCGTGGTTAAGACGAAATCGAATAGTGCGGCGTTCTCGGCGATGCGTTGGGCATGGACTGACTTGGGAATCGTGATTACCCCAAGCTGCAGATCCCAGCGCAGGACGATTTGGGCGACTGATTTGTCATGCTTTTTCGCGATCTCAGTGAGCACGGGATCTTTTAACACCGGTCCAGCTTGCATGAGTGGACTCCACGCGGTGAGACGAATGTCACGGGCACGGCAATACTGGTGGAGCGGTTTGCTCTGCAGATAAGGATGAAATTCGATTTGGTTCACCGCCGGGAGAATCTCGGCCGTGGGCAACAGTTCTTCGAGATGGGGAATCATGTAGTTGCTGACGCCAATGGCCTTGATGCGGCCAGTGCGGTACAACTTCTCCATGGTGAGCCATGCTGATCGATGTTTCCACTTGATCGGCCAGTGCAGGAGATAAAGGTCGAGATAATCGAGTCCGAGTTTGCGCATGCTTTCCTCAAAGGCGGCTTCGATGCGGTCGGCGCGAATATCGTCGTTCCATACTTTGGTGGTAACGAAGATTTCACTGCGAGGAAGGCCACTCGCGCGCACGGCTTGGCCGACGCCCCGTTCGTTGCGGTAGAGAGCGGCAGTATCGATGTGCCGGTAGCCAAGATCGAGCGCCGTACGGATTGCTTTGGCCGCATCGGCGTCATCGGGCACTTGAAATACGCCGAGCCCAAACCAAGGCATGAGCACGCCGTTGTTCAACTTGGTCGTGGACTTCAGTCCAACAGCGACAGAGGGGAAAGTGCCGGTGAGGTGAGGGAAGTTCATGGATTTGACCATGCACAAGCTTGGTGCTTGGTCAAACGAGGCACGCTAATAAATCAGTCTGCTTGGGATAAGCGGTTTATCCTGCCCGTTTTAAAACCACCTGAGACGGTAAGGATATCGCGCCCTGCCGTCTGATCAATGCGGGTGCCGCACGCCAGTCTGGCTTGGGCACCAAGGAAAGAGTTCCCCGGGTTCGGCGGGCTCGGTTGGTCGGACAAGTTTGCCTGGACGTACGCCAGACTGGAGTGATTCACGCACCGCGGGCGACAACGGCGTCGTGGGCGGCAAACCGGCGGCTTCACGGAGTTTGTCTTTCTTGCTCTTGCGTTTGCCTTTGATGCCACCGGTCGAAGGCGGCGGCAACGGGACTTCCCCTTCACCGGGCTCGAAACCCGTGATCTGCTCGCGGGGAATCGCGAGGCGATGGCGTTTCTCAATGAGGCGAAAATGCGCATGCGTGCCGGCGCTGATGAAATTGATCGCGAGGCCGCTCTCGCCGGCGCGACCGGTGCGGCCGATGCGATGCGTGTAGTCTGAGGCGGAACGCGGCAGATCAAAGTTAACGACGACAGGCAATGATGCGATGTCGAGACCGCGGGCCGCGAGATCGGTGGCGAGTAGGACTTGAATTTTCGAGGTTTTGAAGTTGGCCAAGGCCTGAGTGCGGGCGCCTTGGCTCAGCTCGCCGTGCAGCGCGACCGCATCGATGCCGGCCTTGCGGAGTTTTTCAGCGACGTGCTCCGTGGCGTATTTCGTGGCAACGAAGACGAGGACGCGGGGCCATTTGTTTTCCTGGATCAGGTGCCGGAGTAATTGAGTGCGGCGCGGCGGATCGACCTCGATGGCGCGCTGAGTGATATCAGGGGCCGTGGCGGGTTCGGTCGGCACATCGATGCGTACCGGGTTTTTCAGCAGAGCGGCGGCGAGACTTTGCACGGCGCTCGGAAACGTGGCGGAGAAAAGCAGACTCTGGCGTTTAGCCGGAAGCAGCGCGATGATGCGGTTGACCTCATCGGTGAATCCGAGATCAAGTAAGCGGTCGGCCTCGTCGAGGACCAGCGTGGTGACGGCAGAGAGGGAAACCGCATGATGGTCGATCAGGTCCAGCAGACGGCCCGGTGTGGCCACGATGATATCGGCGCCGCCGCCGAGATCCATCATCTGCGGGTTGAGGGAAACGCCGCCGAAGATGGCCATGGTTTTGATCGGTTCGGGTAGAAACCGTGAGTAGGCGAGAATCGAATCCGCGATTTGCGCGGCGAGCTCGCGTGTGGGCGCAAGGATCAGGGCGCGGACAAATCGTCCGCGTGGCCGCGGACTAATCGACAGGAGTTGCAAAAGGGGCAAGGCGAACGCGGCGGTCTTGCCTGAGCCGGTTTGCGCCGAGGCCCAGACGTCTTGCCCCTGCAACACGGCCGGAATCGCCGCCGCCTGCACGGGCGTGGGGGCGTCGTATTCGTGGTCGGCGATGGCCCGGAGGAGCGGCGCAGAAAGGCCGAGGGAAGTGAATGGCATGGCTGATCGATGGCGTGACTGCACCGGCATTGAAACACAAAAACAGTGGGCAGAAAAAATGTCCTCGGCGAAATGAAGGAAGGACTCCTGCCGTCCGGTCGTTAGATCAAATCTCCGCATTCCCACTCATGACGAGCGGTTTTCTGACTCGAAGATGCAGGAAATTCGGGGCGATTTGGGCTTCTTGCAGCACTGGCCAGTGGCGCACCGTTTCATCACTCGGGGTGGGTTCTTCGACCCGTTCGATGGTGAAACCGGTTGCGACGAGAAGATTGAACCACTGGCTGATGGGGCGATGAAAACGCGGAATTCGGAATTTCTGCATTTGCCCGCGCACGGCTTGGGGCGCGACGCCGAAGGTCCACTCATCAATCCGCCCGCGCGCATCGATGAAATAATCGCCCACCTCGATGGCGTAGGTGACGTTAGCCTCATCACGGCAGTTCTTGCGATGCGGTGGATTGAAGCACGGATGCAAGAGGGAGAATTGGAGAAACCCTCCGGGGCGGAGCACCCGATAGGTTTCGGCGAGCACGCGTTCGGTTTCGGGGATATCCATCACACTCATGAAGGCTGTCGCGAAATCGAACTCCGTTTCGGCAAACGGCAACTTGATCGCGCTGCCTTGGTGATAAGTGATGCCCAGCGGGGCGCGGGTTTCCTCGGCCCGGGCGTGGCGGATGAATACTTCGGAAATATCCAGCGCAGCCATGCTCGCGCCGAGGCGCGCGATTTGGCGGGTATTATGACCTTCGCCGCAACCAATATCCAAACCACGCAAACCGGCGACGGGCGGCAGACTGGCCAGAAAGGCCGGCGTGTTGAGTTGATCACGATAAACATCGTAGCCCGCGCGGGCCAGTTTTGTCCACGCCTCGGCGTTCTTGTTCCAGTATTCGCCGACGGTGAGGTGATCCATGATTTTTAGAGCGAAAGGACTCTGCATCTCGACAACCAGCTTGATTGGCAAATGGATTCCGCTGACTAAAGTGGTCGCGGCTAGACCGGCTGACTACTGACCGGGCTGACAAATTTATTTGGCCTGCTCGGTTGGCTCATTGCTGGTTATGGCGCGGGCTGATTTTCGCCTCGCTACCCGTTACTCGATTCTCACTACTTTCCTCTATGAAAATCCTCATCACGGGTGTCACCAAGGGCCTCGGACGGGCCTTGGCTGAGTGGTATATCAGAAACGGCCACACCGTCATCGGCTGCGGTCGCAGCGTCGATATTCTTGATATGCGTTTCACGCATCCCGCCCCGCATGATTTTTCCGTCGTGGATGTGACCGACGAAAACAAAGTCGCCCTCTGGTCCGAGAAGGTCACCGGCGTCCACGGCGCTCCGGATATTTTGATCTGCAATGCCGCGTTGATGAACAATCCCGCGCCGCTGTGGAAAGTGCCCGCAGGTGAATTCAATAAACTGATCGACGTAAACGTCAAAGGCGTCGCCGCGGTGATCCGGCATTTTGTGCCACCGATGATTGCGCGTGGGACGGGCGTGATCGTCACGTTGAGTTCTGGTTGGGGGCGCGGCACCTCTCCCGAAGTGGCGCCATATTGCGCGAGTAAGTTTGCCATCGAAGGCCTCACCAAATCGCTCGCCCAGGAATTGCCCGCGGGCATGGCGGCCGTGCCCCTTAATCCCGGGGTGATCGACACGGACATGCTGCGCCAGTGCTGGAGTGGGGAAGCGGCCCGCTATCCGAAAGCGGATGCTTGGGCCCAAGTCGCCGCTCCATACCTTTTGCAGTTGGGCCCGAAGGATAATGGGCAGTCGCTCACTATTGCCGGGTTGGAGGACTGAAGTCGGAGGGTTGTGTCGCCAGAAAAAAGATGAGCTGATCGCCTGATGACATCCCAAGCCGCTCCGGCAAAATCTTGTTTGGTGAGGTCGTTCTCTTGGGCCGTCATTCTTTCACTAGGCCTCGTTGCATGGAGCAGATTCCATTGAGCCACAACTAACCACCGGTTAAGGCTCCCTTGTTTCAGACATCCAGACCCCGAGGAATTCGGGTGAGCTCAACTCGGCCGCGAATCGGGATAAAATACATTTAACGCGGAGGACGCGGAGAGCGCGGAGCCTAACGTGATTGTGGCACCGGTCTCCCGATCCGTGTGGGAGGTTTTGCTGTGTGCGTGTCGCCTCGTTTGAGGGCGCAGCCCGAAAACGGGGCCGTAAGTCACCGCGCTTTCGCCTGCGGCTCAAACGCTACTTCACTCCGGCTTCCCCGTGACCGTTGAGGGCAACGGCCGCTACCTGATACCCATCGCCCTTACAGGTTCAGCTCGTTTTCTCGTGCCTGCTCGCTCCACGTGCTGGGATCAAGATGTCTGTGTCTCCATTCCGCGGGGGACTTGGCTATGGAGGGAATCGTTGAATATTTTATCGTCTGCCGCATAAGCGTAAAGATCGCGGGAGCGAGCTCCGGGACATTTGATCAAACCAATAAGGCTTACCATCATTCCTCGCCTCAGTCGGGGCACGGGTCTCCTGATCGGTGATCCCCTTCCTCCCGGGTCAGGAGACCCGCGCCACTTCCCAACCAAGCCGGTGCGTACTCCGGGGTACCGGACCCAAAGACAATGAAGCAGCCCATCGCCCGTCGCCATTTTTTTCATACCGCAGCGATGTTACCACGCGCGGCCGTTGCGCGTGTAGTAGCCGCGAACGCTGTGACCTCCTTCGTTTCTATCAAGCGGCAAGGCGCTTCGTACTTCCGTCCTTCGCTCAATGCGGATTCGGGATCCCTGCAATGGGGACGTACTGCTCGCCAATTTCGGCGACGGAAAAATAATGCCCTTGGTCCGTAATCCGGCCGCCAAGAAATAGACTTACGGTCGTCCTCCGCGACGGCGCCGACTCAGGCTTTTTTCACGAAGCACGCCTTGAGGGCCATCGAGCTGCCTTCGATCTTACACGCGATCTCGTGGTCGCCGTCTTGCAGCCGGATGTTTTTTGCCTTGGTGCCGGCTTTCAGTACTTGAGAGCCACTGCCCAGTTTCAGATCCTTGATCAATGCGACGGTGTCGCCTTCGGTCAGCGGGGTGCCATTGGCATCTTTGATGATGCGCGCGGCTGCGGGGGCGATTTCCTTGGGCCACTCATGGCCGCAGGTCGCACATTCCCAATGTTCGGAATGACTGAGGATCTCGTCGAGAGTGCAGGCCGGGCAGGCGGGTTTGCTCATCGCGATTAACTGGTCGGTTCCCTTGTTTCGACGCAAGTGAGGAATCATGGCCGCAGACCGGTGTTCACGCCGGGAGGGTGCGGGCGGTCCACCTAAACTAACCAACTCACAAAGCAGGGACCGTGGGCGGCGTGGCCGGTTCGATGAGCGGTTCGGGCGCGATTGTTTTCGGGGTGCTGCTGCCGAGGGAAACTTTCCAATTGGGATTGGAAATCGGCCCGGTTAGTTGCAACTCAAACATGCTGGTGAGTGGATTGACGAGAATGCTCGCAAGGGCGATGAGCGGATTTCGGGTCTCTTCGTAGGGTTTGAGATGAGCCGTGAAATCCAAGTTCTTCGAATCGATGGAGAAGCTTCCTTTGGCGTCGATCAGGGCGCTCTTGCCGGTGACGCGGACGTCTGGGAAATAAACTGATCCATTGGCCATGGTGAAACTGCTGCGGGCGGCATCCAGTTTAAGTGAACTGAAACTGAGCAACTGCGAGAGCAGGCCGAAGAGATTGATTTCCGCGAGTTCGGCTCCGGATAATTGGATGGTGCCATCGCCCTTTAAGCGCGTAGGGGTGTCGGGGTTGCCTTCGGCGCTGAGCGCGAGTTCGAGCTTTCCGCCGGTGGCGCGTTTAATGAACTTACTGTCGGTCAGAGATTCACTCTTTATGCCGGTGCGCTCGGCCTCGAATTCCTCGACGGCACGGATCGTGCGGGCGAGGTCGGCCTCTTTCATTTTAAGTTCAAAACGGAGCAGCCGGTTTTTCCCGGGTCCACTGAGGGTGGCTTGGCCGTGACCCGTGCCGCCGGCGGCGCGCAGATCGATCTGATCGAGTTGCAAGGTATCGCCGCGGACATTGCCACTCACGCTCACGTGATCGAGCGGGAAGTGATAATATTTCAACGGGCCGGCCACCGCGCCCGTGAATTGCAGGTCGCTCTCGCTGACGCCGTTGTTTTTGCCGGTGCGACCCCACAGATGAACTTGGGGCGGATGGTTGAAGGCAAAAGGAGCGAGCAGAGTAACGGCCGTTTCTCCTCCGATTTTTTGCAGAGTGGGGGCGTCGAAGTTCCCGGTAAGATCGAAGGTGAGTTCGGTGTTGGCGGCGAGGCCGGGCTGGGCCGTACGCTTGAACCAGCCGGTGGCTTGCTGCGTTCCGCCGGCGCGTACCGCGAGCAAATCCATGGCGTGGGTGAATTGGGGCCGGAGGAAAATCCGCGCATGTGCGCGCTCTAGGTCGGCGTGGAGCACCTCGGGCTGGATCGCATCGGCACTGCCGAAATAAGTCATGCCCCGACCGTCAATCCAGTTTCCTTGCACATCGACATCGGCTGAGGGCGGGGCGGCAGGGAAAGCGAAATTACTCCAAAAATCCGGCCACCAGTTGCTGCGAAACCAGCCGGAAATATCTCGCGGTCGCATCTGGCCGGTAAGCAAGAAGCGATAATCCATGGTACGGAAATTCATCCAGTACCTGCCGCGCGCCAGATTTTCTCCCGCCACCACATAGGCATCCTGCGCGAGAAAATTGAGATCGGCGTCGACCTCGGCGCGGCCGCGAGCCGCGGTGATTTGGACGCCATGGGAGTCGAGCCGGCCAGTTTGGGCCCAGCTCCACACTCCGCCGAATTTCCATCCCGCGTTTAATTTTAAGCGGGCATTGAGCACCAGCGGATCAGTGAAGCGGAAATACGGCTCGAGCTTGGGTCCGTAGCGGGTGAGCAAGCCCGTGACGAGGGTGGGCTCCACCGTGCCGGAAAAATGCACGAAGGCGGATCGCTGGGCAAAATCCACCGAACCATCGAAAGCTAAAACGCGGCCATGGGAATTAAACGCGGTGGTGAAATCCAACTCGGCGCGTTCCGGCCAATAGGAACCCGCCATGACGGGAGCTTGCAGAATTTCCCCCAAGATCTGCAGCCGGGTCGCCGTCATCTGGCCGTGCACCGGACCGAGGAAAGTCTGGCCGATACCCGGGTCCATGGTCAGCAGGGCACGGACATCACGGGCGCTGATGTTTTCGCCCGTGATGGCTTGCGTGGAGAGCTGCAGCAGCAAGGGGAAGGGCTTTAAGCCGTCCCAAGCCCATTGACCGCGGACGGTAAGCGGGCCGAGTTCCACCGGTTTGCCTCCGGGGCGGTGAACGGCCGCAGCGGAAAAATCCAAATCCAGGTTCATGCCCCCGGTTTCCCGGGGGGTGCAGGCTACCGCCAACAAGGGGTGATTGATCGCCTGCAATTCGGGCAAGGCCAGCACGACTTGACGGGCATATTGCAAATACTGCTGGGTGATTTCCGCGACGGACAGCGTTCTGCCGGATGAAGCACGCGGGGGCGCTGTGTTCCCGGTGAGGCTGATTGGCAAACTTCCGATTTTCCCGGTGAGTCGTTCCACGGTCCAGAGGTTGCTGGTGAAATAAATTTCGGCATTCACTTCGCGCAGCAACCGCTCGACGGTACCACTCGGTGAATGCATGGCGGGCAACTGAATAGTGGCGTCTTCGAGTCGCAGCACATCGGGCAGGCGTTGGCCGGCGATAATTGACCAGAGGCTTTTGCGCAGATAAATGAAGTCACTCGTCAACAGTGGCTCCTCGTAGGCCTGCGAGTATAGTCGGACTTTCTCCAACAGGATCCCGCCGTGGGGATCAAGATGCGCGCGACCAAAGCGGACGGAATAATTTTCGGCGGCCAAAGTGGCCTCGATTCGGCGCAGAATAATATCCGGGACCGTGAGATCTTTGCTAACGAGGATCAACCCCTGCCAGGCGAGAGTGCCCCCCAGCATGATCCAGAGGGCCCAGCACAGCAGCGTGGCCGTGCACGAAGCACAGAAACGCCAAGGGGTGGTGTGGGGGGGCCGCGTCTCCTTCATGAGCGTTATGTGCCCGAGGCTGGCTCTGGTTTAGGCGGACCGGGATCGTGTTGTTCGGCGTAGGTGAGGGCGAAGAGGGCATCGATCATTTCCTGGGTGAGGGCAAACGTGACGTTTTCTTCGGAGGAACCGGCGAGCTGCGTCGTGCCGCCGATCCGATCAGTGAGCAGGAGTACGGAGGTGGAAGTTTGCGTGGCCCCATTGCCGCCATTGAGCGCGAGGGTGGCTTCCAGCCGGAATTTCCATGGCTGCACGGCGCCGGCTAAGTCGGCGTGTTCGGGATTGAAAGTTTCCGCGACAAAACGTTGGGCGCGGAGAACCCGAAGTTGGGCCAGCAAGGCGATCAACGCTTTTTGGCGGGCTTCAGGTTCGGCGGTCAGCGCGTTTTCCCACGTTTCACCGTCTTTTAATTGTCGGCGGTAGTTGGTCGTCGAGGTGCCTGTTTCGGCCAGAGTCAGGCCGGTGATGCGGGCACCTTCGGGCAAGTCGCGAAGCAAGCGCCGACGGAATTGCCGGGGATCAACCGAGGTGTATTCCAAAATACTGGGATCCACCTGAAAGAGGGATGTGGCCGAGGACAAGCGGGCGTAAGCGACCCCGGGCTCCTCGGGTTTCTGTCCGATTTGCAGCGTGAGCGTGGAGGGATCTTTGCCTTGGGGGCCTCCACCAGTGCTCAGCATGAGCGTGATTTCCCGTTCGGGACGGTTGAAGCCGTAGTTCTCCCGATCCGCATCAGACGGGGCGTCACTCAGAAATTTCGTGGACGAAAACATTTCCAGTTTCTGCAATAGTTCGGTGACCAGAGTGGTATCGGCAGCGATTGGTTTGGGGGCTTGCCCACTCGTGTTACGGCGGTTGATCAACTGCCAAGTCTCGGCGCCGGATACCGGATCGAGGCGCTGGAGAAATAGCTCGGGCTGACCGGGAGCACTGAGCGTGATGCCAGTGACCGTGCGGGGATCAAATTCGAGAATGTGGGTGTCGCGCAAAAACTCCTGGGCGTTGCGTAAATTGGTCAGAAGCTTGGCCGGCAGGGCGGTGATGAAAACCGCGGTTTTATCCTCGATCTTGGCAAAATAATAAGTGGGGCGGATGTAGGTGGTTCCGTTTTCACTCCGGGGTGCGGACGTATTATCGATTGCGGGAAGTCCGATCAGCAAGGTCTCCCGGCGGGCGTTGCCTTCGAGGGTGACGCGGATTTCCGGAGCGGACAGGCCGGTGATGGCGGGATCGGCGGCTTCGCGGGTTTCGATGAATTTTTGCGCCAGCAGGCCATTGAGCGCCGTGATGGTGGTGTCGACTGCATTAATATTCGCCCGCGCCTGAATGGGGGTTTCGAAGATCCAACGTGAGCCCTCACGGCGCAGGCGGACTTTCGAGGCGGTCTGGAGACTGAGCGAACGCACTTCGAAGGGGGGAATACTGAAAATTGATTCGGAGCGGAGACGGTCGATGGACATGCCAATGCTATCGATCAGGCTGCTGCCGACGACATGAATGCGGCTCCCATCAGGGGAGAGCAGATAGAGCCGGTTGCCTACTTTGGTGGCGTCACCTACCTTGGTCTCGTAACTTTTCCCCCCGGAGATGAAAGTAAAAGAGAGCGCAGGATCAGCCAGACCGTATTCGGCCAAGGTCCGGCCATTCTTGAGCAGATCGTCTACCGCAAAACTGGTCTCATTGTTCAAGTGCTGCAGCTCGCTGATGATACTGTTGATCGCGTTGCGATTGGCCGGCCATTCGTAGGGTTTGCTCAACCACCAGTTATCGCCGATTTTCTTCTCCAGCAGGAGGGCGGTGCCGCTCCGGTCTTTGCGGGAGAATGAATTGATCGAGGCGACTTCCGAACCATAAACGCTGTGCCCGCGCGGGCCTATTTTGCTCGGCCCCTCGAAATGGGAGATGTAGTAAAAGAGGACAACGTTCAGGAAAAGCAGAACGAGAGTGACTTTGGTACGCATGAGTAAAAAAGGCTGAAGGGAGAAATGACCGAAAGGCTGAAGTGGCTGCGCTCCGTTACTGGCGCGCGGCGGCGAGAAAAGCGATTGATGGGGTGATTGAGTTGGGAGGTGGCTGGCCGGCATGCAGCCTTCGGGCTCTGTAGAATTTGATTAATGGCGGCGAGTCCAGGCGACAATGAAACCGAGCAGGGCGACGGCGCCGGGTACGATGAAGAGGAGGCCGAGACGCAACTGGGCGATTTGTTCCTGGGAGAGCGCGAGCTGGAATGACTCAATCGGTCGAGCTGGGATATTAAGTTGAGCGTCGCGTTCGACGCACCAATTCACCGTGGCGAGGAACAGGTTGAGGTTGCCGACAATACTGATGCGATTGTTGGTTACTAAGTCGGAGGTGCCGAAAACGGCGAGACGACCGCCTTTGATACTGAGCGGGAGATTATTGGCGGGCTTCAGCCGTTCGGAGACGGTCAGAACGCCGAGACCTTCCTTATCGCGCAAATCCTCACCGGCGGTGAATTCCGGTTTGATGTGGCGCAGCCGATAACTGGTTTCACCCCAGGAGGAGGGACTACTGTTGATCAGCGTGTTGACGGTCAGGCCGTCGTCCTTCGGGCGGCCGATATCCACGCTCACCACCCGGGTCGGCCCCACGATGACCGGCATCGCGTTATTGATGATATTCTGGGTGATGTCGTGGGCGCGAAAGTAACGCAGGCGAAGATTGCTGTTCTCATCCTGTTCATTGGGATCGATATCGTAAATTTGTTTGTCGTACACCAGCACGCCCCAGTCGAAAATCAGATTTTCCAGTCCGGAATCACGCCACGGGTCGATCATCCAGATGAGCCGGCCGGCCCGAGTCTGAAGATAATTTCGGAGCAGCTCCTCCTCGGCGCGTTGATAGCGGCCTTGTTGACCGGCAATGATCAGCAGCGAGGCATCATCGGGCACTTTGCGGGTTTGGGCCAGATCGAGGGAGGCCATTTCGAAATTGCGGTTGCGCAACTCGTCGCGGATTTGGGAGAGGCCGCGTTCGCTCACGTCATCAGGATTTAGTTCGGCATGGCCTTGGAGAAAATAGATTTTCTTTTTCTCGGGTGAGGAGACATCCAAAATCGCGGCGGTCAGGGTCGCTTCACCCTTGAAGGCTTCGCGGGTGTAATCCTTTCCCTTTTTTCTGATTTGATAAAAATCGAAGGGCAGGAGCATCCGGCGCTTATCACCACACAGGAGCAACACGACGTTGGGTACTTCGATCCGGAGTTCTTCTGCTTTTTTGCGATTCTGATACACATCGAGGTATTCCACCATGATTCGACCCCGTTCATTGCGGGCGCTGGTGTAGTTATACTCGCGCAGCAGGGTGCTGATATCCTTATAGGCTTGGGCGAGCTCCGTGTTATCCTTGTCGTCGGTCAGCGTCACAATAACCCGGACGTCTTGCTGGAGTTCGTTCAAATACGATTTGGTCTCCGGGGAGAGCGACTGGCGGTGATTTTCACTCAGATCAAAGCGCCACGTGTGCTTGCGGGCGACGTAGTTGAGTCCGGCAAAAAAGGAGACGAATAAGACCGCCTGCAAAATCAGGTTGATCAGACGGACCCAACGCGCGGCACGGAAGCTGTCGGCGAAACGCATGGTCAGCCTTGGAGGAGTTTGTATTCGACGCCGAGAATACTGAAGATGAGTGCCAGGGTGCAGCCGCTCACGTAATAAATGATCTGCATGGTATCGATGATCCCATTGGTGAAGTCAGCGAGGTGCTCAAAGACTTGGGCTGATTGCGCCGTGGTCTTCACCGTGTGCAACGTGTCCTGATTCAGAAAAGGGGCCGTCGCCAGATAGTTCAAACCGACGGTTAGAACGAGGAGAATCACGAATGTGAATATCGCCGCGACGGACTGGCTGCTGGTGAGCGAGCTGGCGAAAATGCCGACGGCGATATACAGGAGGCCGCTGACGGCGATAAAAAGATACCCGCCAATCAATGGTCCGGGAGCCAGCAGCCGGGGGTCACCGGAAAAGTGGTGGAGAATATAATGAAAGCCCAAGGTCGAGCCCCACATGAGCAAATAAATCAGGTAGGCGGCGATGAATTTTCCAATCACCACTTCGGCCGTGGACACGGAGGTGGTCAGCAAGGTCTCGAGTGTGCCCAAACGGCGTTCCTCGGCCAGAGATCGCATGGTCAGCAACGGCACCATAAACAGAACCGGAATAAAAAAAGCTTTGAAAAATTCGGCAGCAAGGGAGGTTTCCTGGGCGGACTTGGTGTATTCCTCCAAGTTCAGGGTGAAGATAAACGCCATGACCAGCAGGAACATCACTGCGGCGATGTACGTGCTGGCACTGTACAGCAGCGAGCGAATCTCGTGCGAGATGATGGTGGTGAAGTGACGCATGGGCGGTGGCTGAGGAGAAGAAGGAACTAAGAGACTAAGGAACTAAGAGACTAAGGGACTAAGAGAAGAAGGGACTAGAGACCAAGAGACGAAGGCACCCAGGCCTGGGGAAGTGAATGTGGCGGTGGTCATTTAATCTTTTCGTCGGCTAGTTTCTTTGTCTTTCCTTAGAACTTCGGCAATGGCGCCCGGCCCATCGGATTCTCTTTTTCGTTATCGGGCAAACGGGCATCCCAGCTCCGGCGGGTGGCGGCGAGAAACACCTCTTCGAGGGAAGGCTGCGTGTTATTGAAGGCCCGAATGCGGTAGCCTTTCGTCGGCAAAATTTGGAGCAGTTTCTCGCCAAGATCGGTCGCCAATTCGGTCGTGAGCGTGGCGACGCAAAATCCATCGGGTGCGCAATCCCCCAAGGACGCGAGCTTGAGCGTCGGCTCGATATCCTTGAGCAGCGTGGGCAAAGCGAGGGGATCACCCGCGAGTTCAATCCGGTAACTGATGTGGCCGAAAATCTCGTGGCGAAGCTCGGCGGGCGTGCCTTGGGCAACGATCCGGCCGCTGTTAATGATCAGCACGCGATCACAGGTGACTTCAATTTCGGGAAGAATGTGGCTGGAGATGATCACACTCATCCGGCCGCGCAGGCTGGCAATGAGATCGCGGACAAGGAGAATTTGATGCGGATCGAGCCCGATGGTGGGCTCGTCCATGATGATGACGGCGGGTTCGGCGAGAATGGCTTCGGCGATGCCGACGCGCTGTTTGTTGCCCTTCGAGAGCCGGCCGATGATCCGGTGTCGGTTGCGTTTCAAGTCGCAGAGTTCGAGCACTTCGTCGATGCGGTGGCGGAGTTTCGCGCGGGGAACTTCTTTTAACCGGCCGCGAAACCAAAGGTACTCCGAAACGCGCAGGTCGTCGGGCAGCGGATTATTTTCCGGCATGTAGCCGATGTGGCGTTTCGTCAGATCCGAGTGGCTGGCCACGGGCAAGCCACAGATTTTCACCGAACCGGAAGTCGCCGGCAGGTAGCCGGTCAGCATGCGCATGGTCGTGCTTTTGCCCGCGCCATTGGGCCCGAGCAGGCCCACGATTTCCCCGCGCCTGACAGTGAAGCTCAGGTCGTGGACGGCGGTGAGTGAGCCGTATTTTTTGGCGAGGTGTTCGACCTCAATAGTGTTTTCGGGAATATCGGCCATGCGGCAGTTCAAAATGCAGCAGCATTAACACGGAGATTTTGCCCGGCGGGCAAGCTTCGTATCACGCAGGTTGCTTGCCCAAGGTGACCTCACCGGCGCGAAAACGCTCCGTGCGACCGGTATCTAATCGAACAATGAGTGAACCTTCGTCGTCGCTGCCCATGGCGGTGCCGCGAACGGTGCGCACTCCCTGGATCACGGTGACGGGTTTGCCGCGCAAAATATCGTAGCGTTGCCAGAGTTCGGCGCATTTATCCCGGTAATCGCCCGCGATAAAATTGTCGTAGGCCGTCAGGATGCGGCCAATGAGCGCGGCGGTAAGTCGGTTCAAATCGATCGGCTGCGGGGATACTTCCGCGAGGGCGATGGCTGTACGGCGTAAATCGCCCGGTAAGGTGCTCGCGCGACCATTGACGTTCAGGCCCAGGCCAAACACCAGATCCCGTACTTGATCGGCGTCCACCCGGGCTTCGGTCAACATGCCGCCAGCTTTGCGACCATCGACATAGATATCGTTGGGCCATTTTAGCCCGGGCTGAATTTTGCAGAAATTCTGGATGAGCTCACACACGTTCAAGCCCATCCAGAGAGTGAAGTCTTGGAGGCGGGCCGGTTCGATTTTGGGGCGAAAAACGAAAGTGGCGTACAGATTTCCGTTGGCCGCCGCATGCCAAGGGCGACCGAGCCGACCCCGCGCATGAGTTTGTTCGCGGGCAAGAATGATCAAGGGCACGGATTCACCGGTCGCGAGAAGGCGCTCCGCCTCCGCGTTGGTACTGTCTACCCGATCGAGGCAGATGATTTTCGGTGCCTGCCGGAGCCGGAGGAGAGCTTGAATCAAGGAGAGATGCAGGTCCGCCGGCGTCTGCACCATCTGGTAGCCCTGACTGCGAACCGCGACGAATTTGAAACCCTGTTTTTCCAATTTCTGCAACTGACTCCAGATGGCCACGCGCGAGAAACCAAGGAGGGTGGCCAGTTTTTGGCCGGACACAGGTGAGGTTTCACCAGCGATTAATTCACGGAGAATAATGACTTCGGTGTGAGACATGATTTTCGAGTGGCGGTGGCCCGGTGCAGACGCGTAATGAAGCAACTACGTAGGTCAGCGCAAATGTCATTTACGGAATTTGAAAAATCTCTGGCGAACGAAGCCCACCCCCCTGCTTCACTCAGCGGGCCCCCGCGCGCATTATGGCTGGATGCGAAAGGCGACTGGCCGGGCGCGCATGCCCAGGCCCAAGTCGATGAAGGCAACGCTCGCGCCAGTGCGTGGGTTCACGCTTACCTCCATCGCAAAGAAGGCGACGAAGCCAACGCCGCCTATTGGTACACTCGGGCGGGCCGACCGACGGCGACCGGGGAGATGGCCGCAGAGTGGCGGGAGATCGCGCAGGAGCTGCTCAAATAAGAAGCCACTTGTAGTTTAATAGACTGCAAGTTCGTCACCGAGATTCGGGAAATCTTAGACGGAAGCTTGCTCTGTTACGCTTACTGATACTCGCAAAATAGGATTACGGGTAGGGACGGACCGCTGGGCCGTCCTGTTTGGCGAATTTTACACGTGAATTGCGGCGGGCCCAGCCGTCGAGGCTGTGTACTCGTCGCAGTTTTGCCTGACCTACTATCGTCACCGAATATTGCGCGCTTCAGTTGTTCAGTGCTTCGGCCTGAGCGCGGAGGCGGGGCCAGTGCATCTCGGGAATCGTGGCGCCGAGATGTTGGACAGTTTCTGAACCGAGCAGTGATCCGAGTGAGCCTGCGGCCGCGAGGGACTGACCACGCAGGTGGCCATATAAAAATCCTGCGGCCCAGGAATCGCCGGCACCGGTCGTGTCGACGACATGGGCGGCTTTGACGGGTTCGATGCGGTGCAGTTCGCTGCCGCGCGCCACCCAGGCGCCGTCTTTGCCCATCTTTACGGCGGCGATGCCGCCATACGCGGCGAGCTGCCGGGCGTAGGAATCGTAGCCGGCTTCTTTTTGGAAGAGCGCGCGGATTTCATCTTCGTTGGCGAAGAGGACGTGCACGCCGATCTTAAGTTGGTTGATAATCCAGTCGCGGGCGATGCCCACGACTTCGAAGGAGGCGAGATCGATGCTCAGGGTGCAACCGGCGGCCCGCGCGGTATCGACGACTTTCTGGGCCAGTGTGGGGTTGAACATCAGGTAGCCTTCGATGTGGGCATGGCGGGCACCACTAAAATCTGCCAAGGAAATTTCATCGGGACTCAGCGTCATGGCGGCGCCGAGATGGGTGCGCATGGTGCGCTGGCTATCGGGTGTGACGAGGGAGAGACAGCGACCGTTGGGCAGGGTGGCGCGTTTAAATCGTGAGCCGTCGGCCCCGGTGGCGATGAAATTAGAGTAGTAGTTCTCGGCAGTTTGATCGGAGCCGATTTTGCCGAGAAAGGTGGTTTTCAGACCAAGCCGGGTGGCGCCGAGTGTGGTGTTGGCGGCGGATCCGCCGGGAGTCACGGCGACATTCGGGCCGATCTTGGCCATGAGTCCGGCGATATCTGCGTCGTCCACGAGCACCATACCGCCTTTGGCCCCGGCGACGTGATCGTGGAGAAAACCTTCGGAGACGTGGGCGAGCACATCCATGATAGGGCTGCCGAGGCCGATGAGATCAAAGTGAGGTTGAGCCATGGTGAATAAATTAGAGGGTAACGGTTAGGTTGGTGGCCAAAATGGGTTCGTCATCCACCTCGATGACTATGTGGTAGTCGCCGGGCTCGTTGAACTGGAGATTGCGGAGTTCGTTGACGAGATTAATGCGGTGAAGCGGACTCAGGGAATCGAATTCCCTTTGCAGGAGTTCGGCGGGGTTGGTGGGGTCGCTGCCAAGGAAAATCTTAATGCGGTGGTGACCGGGTTGGACGTCGGTGAGGGTGAGAAACCAAATCATGTGCTGGTGGACTACCGGGAAGGAGCGTCCCTTGATATTGGAGAAAACCCCTAGAATCGTATGTTTGCCGGTGGCGGGGTCGAAGTGGACGGCGTCGCACATCAGCCAGACAAGGAGTTGGGGTTTGGATTGCACGGGGAAAAAATGCGGACGGAATCGGGCGGCTGGCAAAGCTTTTTCTTGTGTCTGGAAATTCCGCCGGTTTTCATCGACTCGATGAAGTATATTTTTGTCACCGGTGGCGTGGTCTCCTCTTTGGGTAAAGGTCTTACGGCCGGCTCGCTGGGTGCGTTGCTGGAAATGCGCGGTCTCACCGTGCGAATCCAGAAATTCGACCCTTACCTCAACGTCGATCCGGGCACCATGAGCCCGTATCAGCACGGCGAAGTATACGTACTGGATGACGGCGCCGAGACCGATCTCGATCTGGGGCACTACGAGCGTTTCACCTCGGGTCGTTTGTCGCGCAACAACAGTCTTTCCTCGGGGCAGGTCTATGAGAGCGTGATCGCGAAGGAACGGCGCGGTGATTATCTCGGCAAAACGGTGCAGGTGATCCCGCACGTCACGAACGAAATCAAGGAACGCATCTATAAAGGAGGCAAAGGCGTCGATGTGCTGATTACGGAAATCGGCGGCACGACGGGTGACATTGAAGGACTGCCTTTCTTGGAAGCGTTGCGGCAGTTTGCCCTCGAGGTGGGACCCAAGGAATGCATTTTCATCCACGTCACGCTCGTCCCTTTCGTCACCGCCGCTGGCGAACTCAAGACGAAGCCCACGCAGCAAAGTGTGGCGAAGTTGCGCGAGATCGGCATCCAGCCGCACCTCCTCGTTTGCCGCTGCGAAAAGCCGCTGACGATGGAGATGCGCGAAAAACTTTCGATGTTCTGCAACGTGCCCGTAAAAGCCGTGTTGGCGGCGGAAGATGTGGCGCACTCCATCTACGAACTGCCGCTGATGCTGCAGAAACAGGGGATGGATCAACTGGTGTGCGATCTGCTTGGCGTTCGGGCTAAACCGAATCCCAAAAACGTCTGGGCCGAAATCGTTGACCGCATCAAGTCGCCCAAGTTTACCGTCAATATCGGTGTCGTCGGGAAATATATCGAGCTGCAGGACGCCTATAAATCCGTCTACGAATCGCTCAGCCATGCCGGCATCGCCAATCGGGCCAAAGTAAATATTGTGCGGGTCGATGCCGAAGAGCTCGAATCGAAGACCGGGCTGAAGCAGTTGAACAAGCTCGATGGCATTTTGGTTCCCGGTGGTTTCGGTGATCGGGGCATCGAGGGAAAGATTGCCGCCGCTGGTTTTGCGCGTCGGGAAAAAATCCCCTATTTCGGTGTGTGCCTCGGCATGCAGGTCGCCGTCATCGATTTCACGCGCAACGTTCTCGGATTGAAGAAAGCCAACTCGATGGAGTTTGATGAGAAAACTCCCGAGCCCGTAATCGCGCTCATGGATGAGCAGCGCAATGTGGTTCAAAAGGGCGGCACGATGCGTCTTGGGGCCTATACATGCACGCTGAAGCCCGGTACCTTGGCCCGCAAATCTTACGGCGTTGATGTTGTCTCGGAGCGTCATCGCCACCGCTACGAGGTGAACAACGATTACCTCGAGCGACTGGAAAAGGCCGGGATGATCATCTCGGGTTGGAATCCCAAGCGCGGACTCGTCGAGATCACGGAGCTGAAAGGGCATCCCTGGTTTCTCGGCGTGCAGTGTCACCCCGAATTCCAGTCCAAGCCGAATAAAGCGCATCCGCTTTTCGCCGCTTTCATTGCTGCCGCCATTAAATACAGCCGGAAAAAGCAGAAGTGAACGCGCGGTCATGTTGAACCAGCAACTACTCGATTCTTAGAAACGATTTTCCCCGAAACCAACTGCCCCCATGCTCTTCAATCCTGATCGTTTTCTTCTCATTGCCGGTCCTTGCTCCCTCGAGAGCGAACAAGTTTGCCGGGCTGTCGGCAAGACGTTGCAGAAGCTCGGACGGGAACACCACGAGCTGAATATCATTTTCAAGGGATCCTTCGACAAGGCCAACCGGACTTCACTCAAAGGTGAACGAGGCACCGGCATGGAGGAGGGCTTGAAGCTGCTCGCCCTGATGAAAAAGGATTTCGGTTTTCCCGTGCTGACCGATATCCATGAGCGCGCGCAGGCTGAGTCTGTTGCGGCGGTGTGCGATGTCTTGCAGATTCCGGCGTTCATGTGCCGCCAGACGGATCTATTGCTCGCGGCTGCGGCGACCGGCAAAGTGGTGAATGTGAAGAAGGGACAATTTCTTTCCCCGCAGGAAATGGAGTTTGTCATCGCCAAATTGAAGCAGGGCAAAGCGGCGGAAATCTGGCAGACCGAACGAGGCACCACGTTTGGCTATCAAAATCTCGTGGTCGATATGCGCAGTTTTTCGATCATGAAGCAATTTGCCTCCCCGGTGATTTTTGATGCGACGCACAGCGTGCAGTTGCCCGGGGCGGCGGGCGGCAAGAGTGGGGGCCAGCGCGAATTTGTCGGCCCGTTGGCCAAAGCGGCGTTGGGCGCCGGTGCGGATGGCTTGTTTATTGAAACCCATCCTGATACGGCCAACGCCATTTCGGACGGACCCAATATGATTCCCTTGGTCGAGCTCCCCAATCTGATTGAGGAGTGCCTCGCAGTTTGGAAAGCCACGCGGGAACAATAAAGTCGGTTCCCCGCTGTTTTCAGTGGGTGGTCGCCGATTTCCACATCGGCGACAGAGCGTCGGTGTGGAAAACCGACGCCTACCCATTGCATAACCCCTGCCAAGGTATCCGCTGATCACAAACCGTGGTCCCGTCTGCGATCTGCAGGCTCCCCGGAACCACCGGACAGAGACGATCAGGAGCAGTCGCTCGATCAAGAATTCATCCGTTGATGCATCCCATTTTGGTTAACCGGTTTGGGTTTTCGGTTTTGGCCTTGAGTCGTAGGGCGTCTAACTTGCAGACGCCGCGAATCAGCCATCACGGCCGGTGCATCAGCCTCCGCGATGGCTACGGCCCGACAAGAGACACCGGCCCTACACAAGGCGAAAGCGAATCACCTCGTATTACTTTGCAACGGTGATCGGGATCGAACTCTCACCGGCGCTGCTCTTGAAAAACAAGGAACCGTTGCCTGGTTTGCCGCCTTGGATGGGGACCGTTACGCTGGTGGTGCCAGCGGCGATCATGATTTCCTGCATCACGATGCTTTCCGGTGCGTCCGTGGTTACATCCACGAGCATGCCTCCGGCAGGGGCGGGGTGGGGAATGGTGAAGGTGATGGCTTGTTGCTCACCCGAACGAAGCGTCAACGCAGAGGGAAAAACTTGGAAGCTGATGGCATCGACGCGGAACGCACCGGCCGAGAGGTCTTGCCCACCACCCGCGACATGCAGCGCATAGCTGCGGCCGGAATCCACGGAGGGAACGAAAAAACTGAGCGAGCTGGGTGATTCAAAAATCGTGCGCGTCGGGGTGCTATCGAAATAAACCACATCATTGGAAGTGAAACCCGCACCCAGCATACTGACTCGCGTGCCCACGGGGGCGCGACTCGCCTCCGGCCGCAGCAAATAACGCCCGGCAATATTCATCGTCTGAAGTTCGGAGGTGACCTCGTCGGTCGTGCCCGAATCGGTCGAATAATTCACGATAAAATAGTAGCGGGCCGCAGGTCGGCTGGCGGGGAGTTGATATTCAAATTCCCAGAGGTCCGTGCCCGCGGTGGCTTTGCTCATGTCGTAGCTTTGGCCATCGATAATAATCCGGGGCTTGACGGAGTCTGAAACGATATGATTCCCCTTGGACTCAAAGCGCGCGGTGATCGTGTAGATCTGCGACGGATTGGCCGGCACCGTGTCAGGGGTGAGATTGGTGATCATCATCGAGCAGCCCGTCAGTAATAACAGGGCCGATGCAGCCATGAGCGCAAATATTCTGCTCGCTTGTGGGAATGTAGTTTTATGCATTGAGGGGAAGAATTTACCAGCCACGCAGGTCGTTGGCCGGTTGAAACTTGATGCGCTTCTAATGGCCATATTCCCCTCAGGGCAAGACAAAGCTTTCGCCTCCTCGACTTCATCCGCTTCGGCAACACCGCTGGGGCTCTATGTGCACGTCCCTTTTTGCGCGACGACGTGTGATTTTTGCGCGTTCTACCAGACGGTGCCAAAGGCCGACGCGGTGCCGCGTTACCTCGACGCTATCGCGCAGGAGGCGGCCTTGGTGGAATGGAGTGGACGACCCATCTCGACGGTGTTTTGGGGCGGCGGGACACCCGGATTGCTGCGTCCAGCGGAATTGGAACGACTCGGGCAAACCGTCCTGCACTGTGCCGGTGGCCTACCGGAAGAGTGGTCCGTGGAACTGGCACCCGCGACCGTCACCCGTGAGCGTTTGGCCGTACTACGGGCCCTCGGCGTGACGCGAGTCTCGATGGGCGTGCAAAGTTTTCGTCCGGAACTGCTCGATGCGCTCGGTCGACAACACACGACGAGTCAGATCTACCGGGCCTACGATCTGATTCGCGCCGCCGAATTTCCCAGCGTGAATATCGACCTCATGTTTGCGTTGCCTAACCAAACGGAAGCAGAGTGGCGGGCTGACTTGGAGGCAGCGGTGAAGTTGGCACCCGATCACCTCTCGACTTATTGTCTGACGTTTGAGGAGGACACGGCGATGTGGATTAAACTTTCGCAGGGCAAGGTGAAGCTCGATGCGGACAAGGAAGCGGAATTCTACCTGCGCGCGTGGGACGATCTCGCGGCCACCGGCTACGCCCAGTATGAAGTTTCGAATTTCGCCAAGCCGGGCCATATCTGCCAACATAATTTAAATACCTGGCGGATGCAGGAGTGGGTGGGGCTCGGGCCTTCTGCGGCCTCGCAGCACGCCGGCTGGCGCGCGAGCAATCCGCCTGATCTCGTCCAATGGCACGCCGACGTCGCGGCGGGCCGGCGCACCACCAGCGATCGCACGGCGCTCACCCCGGAGTTGCTCGCGGCGGATAGTGTCACCTTCGGGTTGCGGATGAACGAAGGCGTTTCGTTGCCGGCGTTGCGCCGACGTTTTCCTACTCACCGTTGGGAAACTTTTCTTGATCTGCTCCCGCGACTGCTGATCGAAGGCTTGGTGGTTGCTAACACCGAAGGCCGCATCCGTTTGACCTCGCGCGGTCGCTTGCTCGCTGACGCCGTGGGCGCGGAAGTAATTGCGGCTTTCGCCGGAGGACCTGATTCACCATGAGAAATTATCTCCTCGTTCTGTTGATTTTGACGGGGTTGGTTTTAACTGCCTGCCAGACCTCGTCGCCCAAAGAACCGGCAACCGCGCCTCTCATCGCCCGATTTTATCTGGAAGCAAAACCGGATGAAGCCGCCGTGACGGTGCATCTCCCGCAGAGCGGGATCAACCTGAACGTGGCGCCCAAACCGGTCTTCAGTGAGTACGACCTCAGTGACGCCGAAATCGCCCGGGTGGAGTTGGGACTTTGCTTGCAGGTGAAATTCACTCCGGCAGCGACGCGTGATCTCTACCGTTTGTCGGTGCCGGCGCAGGGGCGCCGGCTGGTGCTCTCGCTCAATGACGAGTTTCTTGGCGTGCATCGGATCGAACACGCCATGGCGGATGGCCTCGTGCTGATTTTTATCGAGGTGCCGGAAGAGAGACTGCCAGCACTCGTCAAACAATTGAAAAACACCTCGGCTGAGCTTGCCCGGATCGGGCAGAAAAATATCAAGTAATCCCGTGCGCCGTTATATTTTCATCATTTTGGTTCTGCTCGCGAGTTTGCCTGCGGTGCAGGCGGCGCGAATCAATTTTGTCTGGCCGACGCCGAATAAAGCCTGGGAGCAGGGGCGGAACATCGAAAGTTTCATTCAACCGACCGTATCGGGCGATCCCGAGTCGGGCTTGTTTGGCTGCGCGCGAAGCGGTGGCGCGCAATTTCATGAAGGACTTGATCTCAAGTCAGTGCAGCGCGACCGACGCGGCGAGCCGACCGACCCGATTTTTGCGGCGATGGATGGCGTGGTCCGTTACGTCGCGCTCGTCGCCGGAGAAAGCAATTACGGACGGTACATTGTGCTGGAGCATCCGGGGCTGACGCCGGCCGTTTACACGCTGTACGCGCATCTGGGGCGCGTGGAGTCGGGGATCCGTCCCGGGGGCACGGTTAAAGCCGGACAGGTGATCGCCTTGATGGGGCATAGTTCCAGTGGCAACATTCCCCGGAATCGTGCTCATCTGCATTTTGAGATCGGTCTGCGCGCCACTGATAATTTTGACCAGTGGTATCAAGGCAAAAAATTCGGTAACCGGAATGACCACGGCATCTGGAATGGCATGAACCTGATGGGGCTCGACCCGCTGGATTTTTTGCGACAATGGCGGGCCGGCCGTATCGAGGATTTTCAGCAATATCTTGATCGCCTGCGTCCGGTGGTCCGGGTGCGCGTAGTGACAACCCGGGTGCCGGATTTTATTCAACGTTATCCAACCTTGCTGCAAAAACCGCTGCCCGCTGGATTGATCGGTGGCTGGGAGGTGGCGTGCAATTCCACCGGCTTGCCCTATGCATGGACGCCGCTGTCCACGGGCGAAGTGGCCGGACGGAAACCGGGTTCCGTGGAAATTTTATCAACAGATGCCAATGCCGTGCGCTCCTCTCGGTGCAAGTCACTCGTGAGAGTGCGGCGCGGTGCGAATGAACCCGGCGAGGACTTGGAGACGATGTTGCAGCAGGTGTTCGGGGTGCGCTGAGGACTTGCCGAGTAGTTTAAAATGATTTTTCGGTTTTGAATGGCGGACCAGGCTACTCTATGGATTCCCTTATGCGCATTCTTCGAATTGCCTCACTTATCATGTTTGCGATCCTTGGCCCTACCCGACCGCCTTTGCTTGCGGCTGATGCCCCCGTAGCTACCCCAAGCATTGAGTTCACCCTGCCAGCAAAAACAAGGAAGTGCCACTCCCCCGCATCAAGGAAATCTGCGCGCAACTCCACCTCGATGAACTCTGGCGAAAGATCGAAAGCGATCCACCCTCACGTCCGTTCAAGAGCGATGGCTGCACGGGCTGGGTAAACGAATGGCAGCGCATCAGCATCTATCAGGCGGGCTTTCTCCACGATTTAAAATATTGGGCCGGATATCCGGGCGAAGATGTCGCACGGTTGATCGCCGATGCGGAGCTGCTGATCACTGTCGCCCGGCTCCTGCATTCGACGGCGATGGCCGAACCATGTTTTCACGGCGTGCGCGTAGGCGGGGCTGAACAACTCAACGTGGCCTTCTCCTGGGGGTTCGGTCGCAAGAAGAGCCAACCAGCCGAACCAATGAAGAGCGGGGGGTGACTGGGGTAGGGCGCTTGACGTTTGACGTGCGGCGGACTCGGGTTGAGAAATCCACGTCGATCAACTGGGATCGGTTTGCCCGTCTATGCATCGCTACGAATTTCATCTCCTGATTCCGCCAGAGAAATATCTGGATTACTACCGCGGTAAGGTTCGTCAGGTGATAGCCCGTTCCACGACGGGGCAAAACGTCCAGTTTCCGGCGTCACTGCTGCAACGCTTCATCACGCAGGACGGCATTCAAGGGAAATTCATTCTGGTCTGTGATGAAAAACACAAATGCGTTTCGCTGGATCGACAGGAATGAGTGCTGGGCGATCACACTCTGTCCGGTCCGTTCAACCCGTGTTCCGGGCTTGCGCTGATCGCCCCGGTCGCAAGAGGGTGAACCATGGGGCAAAACTCGGAAGAATTATTTGATGTGGTGAATAATCAGGATCTCGTGATCCGCCAGGCGACGCGGCGCGAAGTGCACGCGCACGGCTGGCTGCACCGGGCGGTGCATGTGCTGGTGTTCAACCATGCCGGACAGGTATTTCTCCAGAAGCGCTCGATGAGCAAAGACAAGTCGCCGGGATTATGGGATTCCTCGTGCTCCGGGCATTTGGACGCCGGCGAGAATTATGATCAGGCGGCATGGCGGGAATTACAGGAAGAGATTGGACTGCGCCTGGCTAAACCACCAGCGCGCTGGCTGCGTTTCGAGGCGTGTGAGGAAACCGGGGAGGAATTTGTGTGGGTCTACCGGGTGGAATCAGAAGGACCCTTCACTCTCTGTCCGGAGGAAATCGAGCGGGGAGAGTGGCTCCTGCCGGAGGAATTGAGCCGCCGGATCGTTGCACGGCCGGATGATTATTGCTCAGCGTTTAAACTGATTTGGCGAACGCAAATGATAAATCTGTGACTTGAATTGAAAGCGACTGTTCGCCGAGGTCAAGAAACTGGTCGGGCCAACGAGCGCAGCGAATCAGCAGAAGCACGACGTGCGCGTCATCAAGGCCACCCGCACCGCTTATCATGTTCGCAAGACCGGTTGATTCGCGCTCCGGTTGAGCGGTGCGACGTTCACGAAGCGAAAAAGGACGCAGAGATCGTGACAGTCCTGAGCTTGTCGAAGGGCTGGCGCGATCGGTGCCGCTGTTTTTTTGAAGACGTTGCGATGATAGCAAACAACCAAGCCTGACCCCCTTCGTCAGCTTGACCCCCTTCGTCAGCTTCTCCGGATCGTCGCTTTTCAGTTCTCAGGAGTACTAAACAGATTCCGCGCCAAGTTGATTCGTCCACTGTTTTCCCAAACGAAATCAGGAATCGATCGTATCTGGTTCTCGGAAAGATTAACCTCCACCGGAGTCGTCAACCACAGCTCGGCAAGCCAGTCAGGAACTGCGGCCACCCTATTACCCATCAGATCTAAATCACGCAACCGCTCCAACGTTTTGATGGTATCAGGCACACTTGAGAGTTGATTAAAGCTGAGTCGCAAAAACTCTACTGACTTGGGAAGCCGGAAAGAGTCCGCAACCCGCTCAACCTGGCAGTTTGTAAACGAGACTTCCGCGAGATTCGGCATTCCGGTTAAGTCGAGCGTCAACTCAACAAGTGCGCTGTCGGAAACGGTGAGTGCTTCGACGCTATGCGAGCGCACAAGATTCACAGGCAACGACCGAAGATCAGATGCAGAGAGCCAAACCTCTCTCAACTGTGCTTCATACTCAGGCCAATCAAGCCCAGCCAGGCTACCTTGCAAAAAGCCTAATGCCTTTAACGAGGGCACGGCTTTAAGGATGCTCCCGACATCGCCGCTTTGCACATTGAGACGCAAAATCATTAACGTCTCTAGCTGCCGAAAACCTTCAAGTGAATGTAACACGTCAGCCGTCATACGAGCGGCAAAAAAATCTAACTTAAGACATCTTACAGATTTTTGCGTGCTGCCAGTGAGCCCAGAAAGCTGCTCCGCCTTACACGAAACGCCAATATGCTTAGCAGCATTAAAGTCGGCGGAAGCCACAATCTTATCGCGCTGCCTCAAGAACACATCGAACCCATCCGCGCATGCGGAATTCGAGAAAAGAAAAGCCACTGCAATCCACAGTGAGAACGTCTTCATCGGTCAGTCGAAAAGCTCAGTCCTAGTCACACTGCGATGGAAACGCTCAATAGCATCTTCGGCCATCGGAGCATTGTCGCACGCACACAACGTATCTATTGCCGAAAGATCCTTGGAATAGATCTTCAAAGCGGCAGCTCTAATTCCCCTTTTGGCGCCCTGATAGCCCGCCTTCAGATAACCCGGGCCGAATGCCAAAAGCTTGTCGCCTCCCGGTAACTTCAACAGCCCTAACAGCTCAAAGGACACTTCAACGGGATCGCCTTTCAAAAGTGTCGAGCCGGCAGAGGCATATTCCCCGACTTTTCCTATAACACGGTTAATCGGCTCAATAAACTCGGCATATTCCTGACTGCTCATTGAGTCATGAGGATGTTTCAAACCAAAGACATCCTGAAGAAACTCTCGCGCCTCGATAGCGTTTCCAACGGTGCCAGTCAGTCTGCTACCAATTTTTTCAAACTGCTCCGCGTTACCGCCAAATTCTTCCAAGAATTTTTGGAATGGCTTATTCTTTGCGATCATCGCTGCAGAAATATCCCTAAACTTTGAATCCAGCAGCGCACTCTTGCCTCTGCAGTTGAACGAAACTCCAAGCATCATCTCGAAGAGCTCGTCGAACGTCGTCAGTCCGAGCACATCAATAAAATTCATCGGATTGTTCTCAACCATCCCATAAAGATTCACTCCGCCTCGCTCTTGTATAGGATCCCGGTTAATCCAACGTCCGGTGGAGGGGTTGTAGTATCTGAAGCCGTAATAACGCACACCGAGTGTCGTCGTAGTGCTTGGTTGGATGTGGGTATGATGCGGGCAGTTTGATTTGCGGGATGCAATTCGTTGAGTCGTGCGGCGTTGGGCTCGTCTGGCGCGTCGTCGGGTGGGTGAGATCGTACGCGTGGATTTGGTCTTCGACGGGAGAAAAATTCCGAATGGCAG
>Ga0209591_10000740_pt1 | contig 41645 bp, 28 predicted proteins | sample MAT01_FD_187207 | JGI IMG/M metagenome (GOLD analysis project Ga0209591, IMG submission 187207) | Freshwater microbial communities from Lake Fryxell liftoff mats and glacier meltwater in Antarctica - MAT-01 (SPAdes) (version 2) | ecosystem: Environmental > Aquatic > Freshwater > Ice > Liftoff...
AGAATGGGAGGTCACGACACCTTACTAGTCAGTGCTACACCACGCAAAAACTCAATGGGTAAAATTATAGGTATGCTGGTGGTCGGTCAGGATATTACTGAGCTAACTGAATATAGAAATTCCCTTGGGGAGAAAGTAAAGGAGCGAACTGAAAAGTTGGCGTCAGCGCTAACAAAAGAAAAGCAATTGGTGGAATTAAAAAATCAGTTAGTGGCAATTGCTTCGCGCGAATTCCGAACTCCCCTATCCACTATTGATTTTACAACCAACTTCCTAAACGAACACTTTGAAAGGCTTCCGCCCAATTAAGTAAAAAGCAAATTGGAAAAAATAGAAAAACAAGTAGTTCATATGACTTCTCTCTCGCTAACCTAATGCTATGACCAAGTAAAAGGCTCAGCGAAATCATTTTACATTCCAACGATGAACGGAAAGCATTATTAAATCAACTTAATAAGTTGCCAGGCAATAAGATTGATTTAGCCAAAATTGAGGAATCGTTGGATGATTTTATTATTAAGGGTGGAGACATTGGTGGCAAAATAACCGACTTAAATCAGCGGATTAATTCATTAGTAGAAACTAACTAAAACATTATGCCGAATAAATGGGACAAAATTGCTGATGAAGCGGACAAGTCAACGAAGGCCACGTTGATATCGGGTATCCGCACCTGGTATGTCTTATGAAAACCTTGTCTTTGGGATTGAGGACTGGTCCGGAAAAAACACAAATGTCGCTAAAATGCTGGAGCAGACGGGGACTATAGCAAAACGTTAGCGGTCAGCTTAAAAGACGAAACATATAAACGAACTAAATGACAACAACACATCAGTATTTAGACAAATATCCAATCTCTGTAGACAGTGAAAAACTTATAGTTGGGACAATTCATCCACACGACCACGACAATTTTACAGTACCTTTTTTTTATGGCAACGTGACAAGTATTTGGAAACTTTTAAGTGAAGCATTTCCAAACGACTTGCAACGACCTTTGACATTGGACGGAATACTTAAATTTCTTAAAGGCAAAAAAATATCTGTTAGCGACACAATTAGAAAATGTGACAGAAAAAATCTAACTGCATTGGACAAAGACCTAATACCAATTGAACTAAACAAACAGATTAAGGACGACATTAGAAAGTCGAAAATTTCTGAAATTTTGTTCACTGGAGATTCCATGGTGGTTGACCACTTTATTTCGTTTATCAGTGACCATTATTTTTCGCGATGCCAAACAATTCATTCCACAATGATTTGACCATCGCAAGCTTTGACATTCAGTTATTTATATAAGAATACTAAATGATGGCCGTGAAATAACTTTCAATGATCACACTCTCACGAAAAGAAGTGGTCAAGGGTAGCAAAATCTCCACAAGAGCACTTGTAGCACCTACCTATCAATAGTATGGGAGTTACTCCCATGCGAACACAGCATGAAGTTTCAGTTGGGCTATATTTATTTTAAACTCCAAATGAATCACGCCATGAAATATTTAAAAAATGCTATGCTAATTGCACTCGTTATCACGTGCTCATGCGAAGGGCAATTCAATGATGAAATTCCAGCTACTTTCAACACTGGGATATCCAACGGAGCCGCTAATATGACTAACGCTCCCATTCAAACCTTAGTAACAAAGTATACCTTCAATGGGGCAGAAGGCGACCCCATTGCCCGAGGCACGGCCAAAACATGGACTGCTAACTTTAGAGAATTTAATCCTGGTGGAACAGAAGCCCATTTCTTTGGTGCAGATATAATCAAACAAATTTTAGCCGAAGAAGACTGTGTAGGAATTCGAATGTATTATGCATTGGACGATCACAAGCAACGCCAGATAATTTTGGTGGGCGTGAATGCACAAGGCCAAGATTTGATGCCTGCAGCACAAGCGCTGGATGGCGCTGACCCAAATCTTGTTGTTGACGCCTCCTGGCCATGTCCAACCTATTGCTCTGGTAACGGCTTCTAAGGAATGAAATAGGAATTTACTAACTTCGATTTCATTTATGAAAATCGAAATTGCTATTGCTTATCTGTCTACTGCATCCGTCATTCTGCCTTTTGGACTTGCTATTTATCAGTTAAAGTACTTAAGGAACAATTTAAGATTGATATTAATTCTCCTGCTATTTTCACTGTTGGCAGATGGACTTAGCTATTTCCTGAGCAGGAGAGCTATCAACACAAACTGGATAGTTAATTATTACCTGCTCATTCAATTTTCGTTGTTTGGAATGATTTATTTAATCGAGCTGAAACGTCCTCGATTTTTAATGCTCATCGCTTTAGTCTTTGTACCCTATTTTGTTATTGGTACTATGTTTTTCTATGGGTTGTTCGATTTTAATACCCATGCCAACAGCATTGCGGGATTAATTTTGGTTGGGATTTCAATTTATTATTTATATCACCTATTAAAGGAGCTTCAAGTTGACAACATTGCGAAAGTGCCTATGTTTTGGATCACGTTTGCTGTTCTTTGCTATTACGGAGGAACATTGGCGTTGTTCCTAGTGAATAATCTGATGGCAGATAACTATCCTGACTCGCACAGGATGCTCTGGATATTTCATAATATTTGTAACATATTAAAGAACATTTTATTGGCCATCGGCCTATGGCAGAATTATCGGAATTTGAAGCAACCTTTATAATATTAATTGCCAGTGCAGGCATGCTCTTGCTCGCGGGCGCGATCGGCATCTTTATTTTGTTTTATCAAAAGCGGATGTTTAAGGCTCGACTTAAAAATGCGCAAATTGAGCGAGAATACGAGCAGAACATGATTAATGCACAACTCAAAAGTCAGGAGCAAGAAAGGAATAGAATCGGTGCGGACCTGCATGACTCACTCGGATCTCTCTTATGGGGAGCAAAGGTAAATAGCTCATTCATCCAGCGGACAACTGACTTGAGCGGTGAAGCAAAAAAATCTTATGATGAACTAATTCATATCCTCGATCAGTCTATAGAAAGTGTTCGAAGAATTTCCTGGGAATTAACACCTGATGCTTTTAATCATATAGGTTTTTCAAAATCAATAGAGAAACTTTGTGAGCGATTCAACCAACAAGATTTCACGGTCTCATTTATCGAGAAAGGCACATATAACTGGAATGATGAGGATGGGATTCATGCATACAGAATCATTCAGGAGCTCGTCAGTAATTCAGTCAAGCACGCCAAGGCGACACAGTTGACAGTGTCCATCGAATGGATTGAGCGCAAACTCCTCATAGATGTCCAAGATAATGGCATCGGCTTTAACCTTGGTGCGAGCCGAACTGGAGTAGGGTGGTGGAACATTCAGCAACGCGTAAAAAAATTAAATGCGCAAATTAGTATGGGAATTCCTCCTACACACACAGGAAGTCTTATCTCAATAAGCATACCTTTAAATGATGGAAAATAAAAAAATCAATGTCTACCTGGCCGATGATCATAATGTAGTGCGCAAGGGTATGATCCGACTGCTCGGTACCTTTTCGCGAGTAGGCAAGGTAAAGGAAGCAGCAAACGGAAAAGAACTGTTGAATTTAATGGCTGTTGAAGAACCTGATGCCGTAATCCTCGATGTAGAAATGCCCATTATGGGCGGTATTGAAACCGGTAAGCGAATCGCGGATAGTTTTCCCAGCGTAAAAATGCTAATCCTTACTATGCATACCGAAGAAGTCTTTATTAACAAACTAGTCGACATCGGAATCCATGGCTATCTGAGTAAGTCGGCTGAACCTGAAGAAGTCGAACGTGCTCTTTATTCAGTCGTAGACCGAGATTTCTATAAAAATGAAATTTTTAATCGCGCAATAGCCAAATCTGAGTATAACAATCCTGAAGATAAATATTCAAAGCTGACAACCCGAGAAATTGAAATACTACTACTCATCTGTCAGGAACTAACTCCTGGAGAGATCAGTGAAAGATTGAAGATCAGCGAGAAAACTTTTTTTAATCATCGATCCCACATTTTGACTAAGATCGGAGCAAGAGGCAATGTTGGGTTAGTTCGTTTCGCATTAAGGCGTGGGTTGATTAATGCTTAGTGTGGCCAACTTTTTAAACAAGGCTCATATCTTACTACAAAATATGACACTACTTTCAGGCACTGTATTCAAAAATTGATAATCGTTAATAGATAGTGTGCAGGAGGCGGATACCGAAATTCCAATGGCCACTCTTATCAGGGTGTATTGATGGGAGTTTTTAGTAATATCAAATGGGAGTATACCCTATAGATTTCATCGTTTAATAAACCGGATCGGCAAATTTACCTTGTGCGAACCTTCCCCTTTTACAAGCAACTTGACCAGATGGACTGTGGCCCACCATGCTTGCGTATGATTGCCAAATATTATGGCAAGAGTTACAGCCTAAATGAGCTACGAAACAAAGCCTTTATTACAAGAGAAGGCGTTTCCATGCTGGGGATCAGCGATGCAGCTGAGGCCATTGGGTTTCACACTATCGGTGTAAAAGTGACTTTCGAGCAACTTGCTAAAGAAGTCAGCCTTCCCTGTATTGCACATTGGAACCAAAACCATTTTGTGGTAGTCCATAAAATTGAGAAAGACAAAGTCTTTGTGGCAGATCCTGCTGCCTAGTTGCTCGTCTATGATAGAAGGGGTTTTGAAAAAAGTTGGCTTGCTGGATCTGATTCAAAAAATAAAATTGGGCTTGCCCTTTTAGTCGAGCCTACCCCTGCCTTTTACGACAAGCGGCTCTGGAAAGTTAGGTTGGTGTTACGGAGATTTAGCTATCGGATTCCCGGAGTATTGCAGTCTTGCCGTTGTTCGTTTCTGAAACTAAAAGATAGTTGGGCATCCTGTCATTAGTAGGATAGTCATGTAATTCCGTGAATTTCTTTAATGTCTCAGTTGCTTCGGGATAGGGTATAAACTTTGATCTCTGAATATAATAGATTCTTTCAGCATCAGACTCCTCTAATACTTAAACTTAATGCGAAATTATATTACGGGACGAGGTTACAATACTTATGCATCTTTGGGTTATCTTTTGGATTAGTCAGAAACCAAGTTGATTTTTCAATATTTTGGTACTTCTCAATATTTTGAGTACTGCGATTTGGTTTTACTAATAGACCTGCAACTGAATCTGGTGGCGGTGGCAGGTTAGTAGCAACCCAATTTTATATTGCTTCTAGCCTGGTATGAAATCGTGGTCGGCATTCTCCATGTCGTATGACATCTTCCACCAGCTGACGTTATTGCCTTTTGTGCAAATCACGCAGACCGGATGGTTTCTACTTTTGACAAATTTTAATAAAGATTTTTCGCGATGGTTAGTAATTCATCTCTCAATAATTTGATCATCGTGGAATTTGAACTTCAGTTATTTATATAAGGATACCAAATAATGGTCGTGAACTAACTTTCGCTGATCATACCGCCCGAAATGAAGCGAAATCTCCACGTCTACAAAGCTAATAATAGATTACCCTGTTTTAAAGTAACCCAGATAATTCATTTATTACAGCAAAGATATTGTGATAGTCCTCAACAAAAGAGTTCGATATTCGCCCGGCCTCAGGTACAAAAAGCTTTCAGCAATCTGAAAGCTTTTCGTATTTTCCTTCAAGTGATAATCTAGTTCATTAACTTTTAGTTAGTTAATTGTTGGCACGGCACTGGCCTACCCTAAAAAGTAATTAGCCTTATGTAGCTATCCTTTTGTTTCAACTTTACAAAAAGGCTGTGTAAAAATCTCTACATAATATGGGGTATTAAATCCTTTTGAATTATCATTAAAACCTTCAGTTAACACAGTTTCAACAATTAACACTGGCATGAAATTTCTTTGCCTCAATAAAAAAATTGAAGTAAATGAAGTTTGGAAAAGTGCTTGTAAAAGTTGCTATCATTATCCGCTTTGTCGGGCAGTTTTTTAAAGAAGCGGTACAACAACCTTTTGAGGGGAAAGAAATTCTGAACCAATGTTATAGGATAGGCAACAAATCTTTTCTTTTAATAACATTTACTTCATTTTTGGCGGGCATTGTTTTCACAAAACAATCTCAGCCTTCACTTGCTTCCTTTGGGGCTGAATCGTGGCTTCCCTCCTTAGTGTCTCAAGCGATTGTGCGTTCATTAGGTCCACTTATCACAGGATTAATATGTGCCGGAAAGTTAGCCTCTAACATCGGAGCCGAGTTAGGCAGTATGCAAGTTACAGAGCAGATCGATGCTATGGAAGTTTCCGGCACGCGACCGTTTTCTTATCTCGTTGTTACGCGAATTATAGCAACTACTTTAATGCTTCCCTTACTTGTAATTTATTCTGATTCCGTAGCGCTGGCTGGTTCATTGGTAATGGTTCACTCGTTTAATAACACTGGCTATTTGTTATTTATTAATGAGGTTGCGGATTCAATAAGTTATTTAGATGTATTCTCATCACTGATTAAGTCTTCTCTTTTTGGATTTGCCATCGGTACTATTGGGTGTTATGCAGGTTATCATTCCGAGCAGGGTACTACAGGTGTTGGTAAGGCCGCCAATACCGCTGTAGTTGCATCTATGGTTTCGATTTTTATCATTGATCTAATCATGCTTCAATTTTTAAATCTGATTCGATAATGGAAGCGTCAACACAGAAAAATGAATTACAAAACTCGACAACATCAAAGAAAGTTGTTGAGATTCGGAACTTAGAAAAAAATTTTGGCGATCAGGTAGTATTAAAAGATGTTAGTCTTGATTTATACGAACGCGAAAATCTGGTGATTTTGGGTAAATCTGGTTCAGGCAAATCGGTTCTAATCAAATGCATGGTTGGGTTGTTGAAACCTGACCATGGTAAAATACATGTGTTGGGATATGACGTTCCTAGTCTATCCTCAGAGGAATTAAATGAATATCGGTTACAAGTAGGTTTCTCATTTCAAGGTAGTGCGCTGTATGACTCAATGACGATTCGTGAGAATCTAGAATTTCCGTTAAAAAGAAATTTGAAAATTTTTGATAAAGAAATATTGGATGACAGGGTCATTACTTCATTGCGCGAAGTGGGCTTGGAAAACTCAATTGAAAAAAAGCCTGCCGAATTATCCGGGGGGATGAAAAAACGGATTGGCATTGCACGAACGCTAATTCTCAAGCCAAAAATTATTTTGTACGATGAACCTACCTCAGGATTAGATCCTATCACGGCTGCTGAAATAAATGAATTGATCCTGAGCATGCGTGATAAACATAATACGTCTTCAATCATAATTACCCACGATATCAGCAGTGCACGCGCAACATCCGATCGGGTCGTTGCTCTGTTTGATGGCGTGAATAAACTGCAGGGTACATTTGATGAACTGAAAGCAACTGGGGATAAAGAGTTGGTCCAATTTTTTAACTATTAAAAAAATTATATGAGTAAAGAAGAATACACCCAAAACATAAAACTAGGTTCCTTTATTATAGGAGCGATCATTATCTTTTTGGGCACTGTTTTCTACCTGGGTAGTCAGAATAACTACTTCAACAAAACGTTTATGATCTCAGCCATTTTCAAAAATGTTGAAGGTTTAAAGGAGGGTGACAATGTTTGGCTATCAGGTGTGAAGATTGGTACCATTAAAAAAGTGCAAATCATATCTGAAGGTAAAGTGATCGTTACACTTTCGCTAAAGGACAAGCAAAATGAATTCATAAAAAAAGATGCAACGGCATTTATTGGATCTGATGGCTTGATTGGAAATAAAATTGTAATTATTCGTCCGGGCACAGCGTCTAAAATAATTGAGGATGGCGATACAATTAACTCCTTCTCCCCTACTGACACGCAGGAACTTTTCAATCTTGCAAAAGATATTGGTAATAGTACTCAATCGATAACCAGCGATTTGAAATTGATTAGTGCTAAGATCAATCGCGGAGAAGGTATTCTTGGTGAGCTTCTTCATGAAGGACCCATTTCTTCCGATTTGCGGATAGCCATTCAATCGTTAAAGTACACAGGCATCAATATGAAAAATACTACGGCTGATCTAAATAAAATTTCCTCGCAAATCATCTCTGGTGATGGATTGGTTACTAAGCTTCTAACTGATACGTCCTATACTTCGGATTTTAAAAATTCCTTACATAATATTGTTGAAGTTAGCGCTAATGCTAAGCAAATGTCCGCAGAACTGAAAACCCTGATCGCTCAAATAAATGACAACGACAATATTATAGGTGTGTTACTATCCGATTCAATTTCTGCACGGAAACTTAAGAGTACAATAGATAACGCCCAAACGTCTTCGGTGAAGTTAGATGAAAATATGGAAGCCTTGAAACATAATTTTCTTTTAAGGGGATATTTTAGAAGGCAAGAGAAGGCAAAAGCAAAGAAGGAATAAAATTTTAAAAATGCAATCTGACTATTCTTTGATTGAGCAAACAGGCTTTCTCGTACTTCTGGCTTTGCCAATTGCCTGCATTTCCTGGACGATAACACATGAAGAGCTATTTAAGGAATTCCGGGATTACTTCGTGAGTAAATCAAAAAGAAGTAAATCAATCATGGCTGGAAAATTCTACTATGTTTTTACATGCGAGTACTGCCTGAGCCATTATGTGACTATCTTCTTTCTTATTCTAACAAACTATCATTTCTTGTTGCAAGACTGGCGCGGCTACCTCGTTGCTGGTTTTAGTCTGGTATGGATTGCGAATATTTACATGAGTCTTTACGGAATGCTTCGAGTAGGTTTAAAACGTGAAAAAGTAGAAGTTGAAATTAAGGAGGAAGAGCTGGAAGATTCCAATACAGAAAATAATTCTGTTAAAAGCAAAGAATGAGGATTGCAAGATTAATAAAAACTGAACAGGATGAAATTACATCAATTATAAAAACTAGTAAGATGGAAAAGTCAAATTACACTAAGTTTAGCCTAATGTTGGTCTGCTCGGCAATCTCCATGTATATAGCCACGTATTTTAACACCTATGAATTTAGCCATGTCTATTTTAGTTAAACCAGAATGTATATGACGTTATTAGGTGCGAGCGGTATGGCCATTATTATGTTGTTGTTTAGATGTAAAAAATTACTACTAGTTAACCTTAGTGAAAAAGCTATTTGGAATGGATTTAGTTTTTAATAATTCTATTGTGAAGAAAATTATAAATATTGAGAAGCCGATAAAGGTTGTATTTATCATTATAGGGCATCTTTAAAAACTCCGCTTACCCTTCTCTTTTGCCGAAGGGGCAGGGGTTGAGGTAATGATAGCAAGGGTTTTCAGAGATGCCCTATAGCATACTAATTGTTATCAGGATTATCCTAGCTCTGGTGGTTTTACAATTTGCCAATAAAACATTGGCTCAGATGGATGGCAATTTTGGTCTTATCGAGATATTGATCTTTAATTTCTTATCTACCTGTTTCAATATTCGAGACCTCAAAAGATTTCACATGCGTGGTCACTCTATTTTTCTTACTACTGCAATTTATCAGTTAGTTAAAACTACTTACAAATAGGTCATTAATGACTGCGGTAAAATCGCACCATTAAGACGGGGATTTCGCACCCCATTTGAAAATTTTTTCACTCAAATACTCAGTTTGTAACTTAAATTGATTTGGCACACTATTTCTATTCTAAAGCAGAGGTATCTAAAGTATTCATTTAAAGTATTGTAATATGAAAAATTGCGGAGCTATTTTATTTGCACTGGCTAGTGCAGCAGTAATTTTTGGATTTAAAGGAACGGCTGTTGCAGCAGCTTCCCTTGCCGACATGTCGTTCTTTCTTTTGACAGGATTAATTTTGCTGGGCATACTCGTTTCAAGTAAATTTTTTTACAAAAAACACAGAGTAAAGTTATTTAACCACTTCGCAAGCAATCAGCAAAACAAAAATGAAATGAATAGGCCCACGGGCCAACGTGGTGCTAATAGAAAATATTTAATCGGACAGGTCGTTTACGATAAGGTAAGACCAGGCCAGACATTAATCATCAAACGGATTGCCAGCAGTTTGTATTATTGCCAGCCAGCAGAAAGTTGTAAGAACCGCCTATTGGCTTATTTTGAGCGTGATTTGATGGCGACTGAATTTTGACAGCACGTGAACAAGTCCATTCTTTATAAATTGAATCAATCAATTAAAGCAGATGAAAATACCGCTTAATAATATTTCATTAAGTATATTAAATGATTAACGTTCAATATTGGATACATAAATCCTGTGATTATATTAAGAACCTTACCTTAAAGAGAGTTGTGAAGGTTGGTGCTCTGCTTGCTGGTATCTCTATTACTTTTATTTTCATTTTGTTTTTACTCGTTCAAACAGGAGCCTTAGGTTCGTTACCAGGGAAAACCGAGCTTCTTGCTATAAAGAACCCTGTGGCTTCTGAAATATATTCTGCTGATAGTGTTTTATTAGGAAGATATTTTTTTCAGGAACGATCCGATATAGAATATTTAGATATTCCACAACACGTTATCGATATTCTCATCTCTACTGAAGATATTCGATTCTTTAATCATTCAGGAGTAGACATCCGAAGTTTAGGTCGAGTTTTTTTTAAAAGCATACTCTTACAACGGGAATCATCAGGTGGTGGAAGCACAATCACCCAACAGCTTGCAAAGAATCTCTATCCGCGTAAAAATTATTGGTTCCTTTCGCTACTGATCAACAAGATAAGAGAAATAACAATTGCGCTCCGATTAGAGGGGCTATACGATAAGCAATCTATTTTAACGCTGTATATAAATACTGTGCCTTTTGGTGACAATACGTACGGCTTACAAACAGCATCGCAGCGATTCTTTTCCACATCGGCAAGTGAGTTATCAGTAAATGAAGCTGCCGTACTTATTGGAATGTTAAAAGCAACTAATGGATATAATCCTAAAATATTTCCAGATCAATCCCTTCATCGAAGAAATTTAATTATTTCTCAATTAGGAAAATATAAAGACCTTCCCGAAGAATTAGTTGACTCACTGCAGTCTTTGCCTATTGACTTGCGGTATAATAAAATCACCCACAACGATGGTCTGGCTCCTTATTTTCGCGAGCACATCCGTATGGAACTTTTGAATTGGTGTGAAGCCTATAATGATGCTCATATCGACAGCCCATTAAACCTTTATACGGATGGATTGAAAATCTATACGACCATAGACTCAAGATTGCAGCGCCACGCTGAAGAAGCCATGACACTTCAAATGGCTAAAATTCAAAAAACATTTTTGACACACTGGGACAACAAAGAGCCATGGCAAAAATTTCCGGGGATGCTCGAAGAACTTATCGAGAAATCTAAGCAGTATAAAAAACTAAAAAGACAGGGAACACCGCACGACAGCATTTTGAAAGCAATGAACACTCCAGTCTCCGTGAATATTTTTACCTGGGATGGTGAAGAGGAAGTTATGATGAGTCCAATTGATTCTATTAAACACTATCTGAAATTTCTTAATGCAGGCGTACTCGCCTTAGATCCGGAAAGCGGAGCTGTTCGCGTGTGGGTGGGCGGTATTAATCATTCCTACTTTCAATATGATCATGTTCGCGAAAGCACAAAACGTCAGGTTGGTTCCATCTTTAAACCAATTGTTTATAGTGCCGCATTAGAACAAGGCATGCAACCGTGTTCATTCATTTCGGCTGAAAGAACAACTTACACGAATGTAGATAACTGGGATCCGAAAAACTCGGAGGATAATTACGGTTTAAAATACTCGATGCCTGGGGCACTTGCACACTCAATTAATACAGTGTCCATACGTATCTTGGAAGTTGCGGGCATTGAAAATACAATTCGGTTAGCAGGTAAAATGGGAATTAGTAGTAAACTGGATGCTGTTCCGTCCCTGGCGCTCGGTACTGCTAATATTTCAATGATTGAAATGGTAAGTGCCTATACGTGTTTTGCCAATTCGGGCAAAGTTGCAAAACCTTTTTACATAACCGCCATTACTACATCAGACAAAAGCATACTTCAGCAATATCAACCTGCAGAAAATAAGCAAGTGATTAGTAAGGTTAATGCAGCATTCATTCTATACATGCTTAAGAAGGTAGTGGATGAAGGCACCGCTTCATCTTTGCGATCCAGGTATAATCTCAAAAATGATATTGGTGGAAAGACTGGCACCACTCAATCGAATACCGATGGTTGGTTTATAGCCGTAACGCCAAAGTTGATTATCGGTTCGTGGGTGGGTGCAGATGATCCACGGATTAGATTTCAATCTACTGCGCTCGGTCAAGGTGCTCGCACTGCTTTGCCCATCGTAGGTGAATTTATGAAGCTGTCTAATGTAGACACATCATTAAATTTTATCACGCGTGCAAAATTTGAAAAACTTCCAGCTTTTCTTGAACGAAAAATAGATTGCGATCCATTTAGAAAAGAGTCTGTGTTTCTCAAAAAATTGTTTGGTAAGCCAAGTAAAAAGGAATTTGGTGAAAAGAAACGGGGCTTCTTTAGAAGACTAATCGAGAAGATTTAAGTCATTCATAACAAGTCCTTTTACAAATTACTTTGTACCAACACCTACTGACAACCTCCTTAAAATTTTAGGTTTTGTGTATTGAATGACTAATAAAAACCCATAATGCAATGATCTCAGCCCAATTCGGAATAAGGTTAGCATAGTGTAGAGTAATATCCCCATTTCTTTTCTCTTAACTCCCCATTTAAAAATAGAATATCAGATAAAAGGCTGATTCTTAGGGCAAACTTTTTTGGTAAGATTTTTAGCTATAAGCCTTTAGAAAACTGCACATGAAGGATAAAAAAGTTTTAATTATTGACGATGAGGAAGATTTTGGCTTCATCATGACCGATTACTTTGTTAAGAAAGGATGCAAAGTGTTTATTGCAGTATCTATTTCCGAAGGCCTGAAAATTCTTGAGGCGGAACACCCGGATTATATCCTGCTGGACAATAATCTTCCTGATGGATTTGGTTGGAGTGAAACAGATTTTATTCTGAAGAATTATCCGAATGTGAACTTAACACTTATCAGCGCCATGGATGGCCCCATGACCACAGCAGCAACATTTCGAATTTTATACAAACCTTTTGTAAAGGACGATTTAAATAAACTATTCAATTAAAGTAACTCTTAAAATTTGAGATCACATCCATGAAGGTAAGAGCAAGTGTAATCGATGAATTACTATCCCCAGTAAGTATTTATCCAAAAAAAAATTTTACCAGAAAGGAAGTAAACGAAAATCCACCCTTTCGCGCTGAACTTTTCAGTAATGAACAAATGGAGCAACATGCGCAGCAGTTAGCCACGCTCCATTCTACTTCTTTTAAACACTCTGCGGAGTTGTTACTAAAAGAATTAGCAGACAATGAAAAAACACTATACCAGGTAAATAAGCTGCTGCTGGAGGGCGTTAAAGAAAAGAAACCCATTAGTCCGGCTGCCGAGTGGTTGCTCGATAATTTCTACCTGATTGATGAACAAATTCGAATTGCCAAACGCTACTTACCAAAGGGATATAGTAAGGGTTTGCCAAAACTAAAAACTGGTTCACTAACTGGCTTTCCGCGCGTATATAGCATTGCCATTGAAATTATTTCGCATAGTGATGGCCATATCGATATCTATCGATTAAAGAATTTTATTACAGCATATCAAAAAGAAAGCCTGTTAACATTAGGGGAATTATGGGCCTTCCCAATTATGCTGCGGCTCGCGTTGCTAGAGAACCTCAGTCGCGTGGCTGCGCGGATAGCAGTAGATAGAAAAGATTCTGCGCTTGCCAACACATGGGCAAAACAGATGATTGATATCGCGGAGAAAAATCCAAAAGACCTTGTGCTGGTTATTGCTGATATGGCGCGATCAAAACCACCTATCACCAGTGCATTCGTTGCGGAATTTGCAAGAAAACTTCAGTGGAAAGGGATGGAGCTAGTATTACCCATTCATTGGGTTGAACAGCAACTTTCTGGCACCGAGGATTCGATCAATGCCATGATCCTCATGGAGAATCAAACCCTTGCTGCTGATCAGGTATCGGTGAGCAATAGCATTAATAGTCTCCGTTTTCTGGCAAAGAACAATTGGCGCGACTTTGTTGAAGACACAAGTGCTGTTGAACAACTATTGAGAAAGGATATCCATGGCATATATGAGTCCATGGATTTTCACACACGAGATTATTATCGTCATATTATTGAGGGTATTGCCCGTAACAGTGGTCTATCAGAAAATAAAGTTGCACAACTTGCCCTTGACTTAGCACAAAAAAGTCATGTGCAAAATCCTGATGACAATCGCAGAGCTCATGTTGGGTATTACCTTCTGGGATCCGGTGCTGATCAAACTGAAAAAATTGCTGAGGTTAAACTTACTTTTTTAAAATCATTGAAAAGAAGCTTTAAAAAAATATCTGGCAGTCTCTATACGTTTATCGCAATTCTGATCACTCTATTAATTAGTGGTGGCATAACCTTTTTTGCATCTCAATACCTCTACAATGGCTGGCTGATTGTGATAGCCACACTTTCGCTTTTTAGTGGAAGCTACTTTGCATTTTCATTCAGCAACTGGGTATCTACCTTATGGATAAAACCAATTCCCTTACCAAAGCTCAATTTTTCTTCCGGAATTCCTGAAGAAGCCCGTACTATGGTGGTTGTACCAACCTTGCTGGCAAATCCTGCACAAGTTGAGAAACTATTAGAAGAATTGGAGGTTCGGTTTCTTTCCAATCGAGATCCTAACCTGCTGTTTGCTCTGCTAACTGATTTCCGGGATGCTGATTACGAAACGATGCCCGATGATGAGGAGCTATTAGACAGAGCACAAACTAAAATAAATTTATTTAATGAGCAGTATGATGGTTCCTTCCTTCTTTTCCATCGCCCAAGAAAGTGGAATCCGGTTGATAAAATATGGATGGGTTATGAACGCAAGCGAGGAAAACTATCTGATCTCAATCATGTGTTACGCGGGCACTCAAAAGAATCATTCTCAGCAATTATAGGAGATGAAAAAGTTTACACCACGGTAAAATATATTATTACGCTGGACACAGATACGCAACTACCCAGAGAAGCAGCCTGGAAATTAGTGGGCCTGATGGCGCACCCGCTTAATCAGCCAGTGTTTGATGAAAATAAGAAGCGCGTAGTGGAAGGGTATGCAATCATTCAGCCACGCCTTGCTATCAGTTTGCACGGAGCAACACGCTCGGGATTCACTCAGCTTCATGAAAATGATTCTGGTATTGATCCTTATACACGTGTAACATCAGATGTATATCAGGATTTATTTGGCGAAGGCTCATTTATTGGAAAAGGAATTTATGAGATAGATGCTTTTGAAAAAGCATTGAATAATCGATTTCCTGAAAACAGAATTCTTAGTCATGATTTACTGGAAGGCACCTATGCACGAGCAGGGTTCGCCAGCGATATCCAATTTTATGAAGACTACCCCACCCGGTACCAGACGGATTCAATGCGAAGACATCGTTGGATCAGAGGTGATTGGCAAATTGGAAATTGGTTTCTTCCAATTGTTCCAGGCAACAATTCACGGCATATTAAAAATACACTCTCTTCTCTTTCCCGATGGAAAATTTTTGATAACCTAAGGCGAAGCCTGATACCAATCGCAAATTTTTCTTTATTGATTCTGGGATGGACGGTTTTGCCATTTCCCTGGTTTTGGACGCTAACTATTACAGGCATTTTGCTGGTTCCTGCGGTGCTACTATCCTTGTGGAGCGGAGCCCGAAAACCCAAAGAAATCGGAATCTCACAACATATTAATAATACTGTAGGACTTACATCAAAAAGTTTTCTCCAATCACTTTATACATTGATGTGTTTGCCTTATGAAGCACTGATTAGCCTAGATGCCATAGGGCGCACCTTGTGGCGCATAAACATTAGTCGCAAAAATCTATTGAAATGGAATCCATCAGGATTAAATCAAAATTGTAATGCAGGAATTTTAAATACATACAGAAGCCTGATCATTATATCCATTTTTGCAGCAGGCTTTGCGATTTTTCTATTTGCCATTGGATATATAACTCAATTATACAGCGCAGCCTCGTTTCTCCTGTTGTGGATAGTAGCGCCTGCAATTGTAGCTCACCTGGATAGGCCGATTACAATTATTAAAACCCGACTTACCGATCACCAAAAAAATTATTTGCGCGAACTGGCCAGAAAAACCTGGTCATTCTTTGAAACACTTATAGGTGCGGAAGACCATTGGCTGCCACCTGATAATCTTCAACAGTATCCTATCCCAGTAGTGGCTCATCGCACCTCTCCTACTAACATAGGACTTTCCTTGTTGGCCAATCTTACTGCACATGATTTTGGTTATGCTACAACCAGTCAACTCATTGAACGCACCGGGGCTACTTTTTCAACCCTACAAAAAATGGAGCGGTATCAGGGGCACTTTTATAATTGGTACGACACCCAAACACTGCAGGTATTAAATCCGCGCTACATTTCCACAGTAGATAGCGGCAATTTTGCAGGGCACATGCTAACACTCCGGCAGGGTCTTCTCACTATTCCCAAACAAAAAATTATTGATAAAAAAATTATACGTGGCCTTCAAGATACATTACGATTAACCATTCAAGATATACCTACTGGTAAGGATGATCTTAAAAAGAAAATTTATGCTCTACATGATGAAATGGATACGTGGAGTTATAATTTGCCTGAGTTAAAAGACCGACTGGAAAGACTATTGAGTCGATATAAGGAATTAACCTTACCATTATCAATAAGTGAAAGCCGATGGGTTAATGCCTTTGAGTTGGATGTCAATTCGATTCTTAAAGAGATTATGCAACTAGCACCCTGGTTAAATAATTTGCCTATTCCTGAAAAGTTTAATCATCTGAGTATTCTCAATGCGTTTGATTCTCTGGAAATATTTACTCATAATATTATTGATGTTAAACCAGAACTCTTAAGGTTGCGACAGACTGAAAATACAGCTACTGAAACTACCTGGCTAAATCAATTTGAAAAATCACTTGATGAAGCAAATGATTTTGCGCATAAACAAATAGATGATCTAAAAGAACTTGCCCATCAAGCAATCGCATTGGCAGATATGGAGTATGGCTTTCTTTATGATAAATCACAAAGCCTTCTCTCCATTGGCTACGATGAATCCAACCATCATCGCGATATAAGCTATTATGATTTGTTAGCTTCTGAAGCTCGTCTCAGTTCGTTTGTCGCCATTGCACAAGGAAAAATTCCCCAGGAAAGTTGGTTTGCATTAGGCAGACGATTAACCCGGTCAGGCAATACTCCCGTTCTTCTCTCCTGGAGTGGTTCTATGTTTGAATACCTGATGCCGGGATTAGTTATGCCTACTTATAAAAACACATTGCTGGATGTAATGTGTATTGGCAGCGTTGGAAGACAAATAGAATATGGAGAGCAGCAAGGAATTCCGTGGGGGATTTCAGAATCGTGTTACAATCTTGTTGATGCACATTTAACGTACCAGTACCGTGCCTTTGGGGTTCCGGGTCTTGGATTTAAGCGTGGCCTCGGGCAAGATTTAGTTGTAGCTCCCTACGCAACCATTCTTGCATTGATGGTAAACCCCCTTCGGGCTTATCAGAATTTAGAAACCATGAAGAAAAAAGGTTTCGAAGGACAATACGGATTTTATGAAGCCATAGACTATACCCCTGTTCGGTTGGCACGCGACCAACGCTATGCAATTATTAGAACTTTTATGACTCACCACCAGGGGATGAGTTTACTTTCCCTTGCATACTTGTTGCTTGACCAGCCTATGCAAAAAAGGTTTGAGGCCGATACTCAATTTCAAACGGCACTTTTACTATTACAAGAACAGGTTCCCCGTTCTATCGGATTTTATTCCGGTTCATCCGATCATGAAGCAAGTCCTGTAGCTACAACGGCTGAGGTTAGGGTAATTACTACTGCAAACACACCAATTCCTGAAGTGCAACTGCTTTCCAATGGGCATTATTTTGTTATGCTCACCAATGCTGGTGGCGGATACAGTCGCTGGCGCGATTTTGCCGTTACACGCTGGCATGAAGATGCAACATGCGATAACGCAGGCATGTTCTGTTATATTCATGACCTTGCAGATAATGAATTTTGGTCAACGGCTTACCAACCAACATTAAAAAAACCAACTCGCTACGAAGCCATTTTTTCTCAAGGCAAAGTGGAGTATCGCAGACGCGATAATGACATAGAAACCTATACCACCATTATTGTTTCTCCTGAAGATGATGCAGAGGTAAGACGAATTGAGCTTACCAATCGATCTTCCGTGAAAAAAGAACTATCCATTACAAGCTATGCCGAAGTTGTACTGGCACCACCTTCCGCTGATCATTCGCATCCCGCTTTCAGTAATCTTTTTATTCAAACGGAAATTCATGCGCACTCCGATGCGATTGTGTGTACCAGACGTCCGCGTTCTGCACAAGAAAATCCACCCTGGATGTTTCATATGATGAAGCTAAATGGTGTTGCTGTTAAACAAGTATCGTACGAAACAGATCGAAGCAAATTCATTGGAAGAGGGAACACACTCGAACACCCGCAGATTATGAATCGAGCGCAACCGCTCTCGGGCTCTCAAGGTTCAGTACTTGATCCGATTGTTTCCATTCAATACAAAGTAATACTTCAGCCTGGTGAATCGGCAACCATTGATATTGTAAATGGCATTGCCGAAAGTCGCCAACAAAATCACAACATGCTGAATAAATATCAGGACAAGCATTTACGCGATCGAGCCTTTGAACTTTCGTGGACACACAGTCAGGTGGTGCTCCGTCAGATTGGTGCAACAAAAGCGGAAGCTGAGCTTTACGCAAAAATGGCCAGCTCTATATTATATATTAACCCAACGCTGCGAACATCTCCGGGCACTATTCTTAAAAATCAGAGACAACAAACCAGTCTTTGGAGTTATTCTATTTCAGGCGACTTACCTATAGTATTGTTGATAGTCTCAGACCCAAAAAATATTCAGCTGGTTAAGCAGCTTATTAAAGCAAAAGTGTATTGGCAAATGAAAGGCCTTGCTGTTGATTTGGTTATTTTAAATGAAGACCCGGGCGGGTATCGTCAGGAACTTCAAGATGAAATTCTTGGGCTTATTGCCGCGGGTACAGATGTTATCTCAGAAAAGCAAGGTCGTATTTTTGTAAGACCTGTTGATCAGGTTTCTACGGAAGATCGGATTCTCTTTCAAACTGTGGCACAAATAGTTATTTCAGATAAGAAAGGATCGCTTGTTGATCAGCTCAATGAAAATATCACCTTAAAATCATCAGTTTCTAAACTCATACCATCTACTGTTACTTCATCAAAAATACAGGCAGATATTTTCCATGAAGATTTGCAGTACTTTAATGGAAGTGGTGGTTTCTCAGCAGATGGCAAACATTATGTAATAAAAACGTATAAGGAGAAGCGCACACCAATGCCATGGATAAATGTTTTGGCAAACCCAAATTTTGGAACCATCATTTCAGAGTGTGGCTCCTCTTATACTTGGTTTGAAAATGCACATGAATTCAGACTGACACCCTGGAAAAATGATCCGATCTTAGATAATTGTGGCGAAGCATTTTATATTCGCGATGAAGAAAGTGGTCATTTCTGGTCGCCTATGGGACTGCCTACCGTGGGTAATGGTGCCTATATAACCAAGCACGGATTTGGGCAAAGTAATTTTCAACATCAGGAAGTTGAAATTTTCACAAATGTTACCGTGCATGTTGATGCTATACATTCAATTAAGTTTGTTACTATTTCTATCAAAAATCAATCGCACCATGTTCGTAAGTTAACAGCAACCGGATATGTAGAATGGGTGTTGAGTGAATTGCGCGCAAAATCAGTCAAACACATAACTATCGAATTAGATACTACAAGTAGAGCGCTCATTGCCCGAAACCGATACAGTCCGGATTTTCAAAATTATGTAACCTTTTTTCAAGTAGATAATTCAGGCTTCACATACACAGGTGATCGTACAGAATTTATTGGTCGTAATAGAAATCTTCAAAATCCAGAAGCCATGCAAAACGCACACCTGTCTGGAAAGGTTGGTGCAGGGTTGGATGCATGTGCTGCCCTCATGGTGCCATTTACATTAGAGCCTGGCCAGGAGCGTAAAATTATTTTCAAACTTGGTGCAGGTAAAAATTTACATGAAGTTCAAGAAACAATCAAGCAGTTTAATGGCAGTGAGTCTGCGGTTACATCGCTGGATGACGTGACTCGATTCTGGAATACTACACTTGGAGCTGTTCAGGTTGAAACCCCTGATGCGTCTATCAACATTTTAGCCAATGGCTGGTTGTTGTATCAGGTGCTCTCCTGCAGACTTTGGGGTCGCAGTGGATTTTATCAATCTGGCGGTGCCTTTGGTTTCCGCGATCAACTTCAGGATGTACTCGCGCTTGTGCATGCTCAACCCAATTTAACACGGCAGCAAATTTTGCTATGCGCTTCAAGGCAATTTAAAGAGGGCGATGTACAGCATTGGTGGCATCCACCAACGGGTCGTGGTGTTAGAACGATGTGCTCTGACGATTATCTCTGGCTACCCTTTGTTACCAGTCGGTATATTGATAGCACTAGAGATGATAAAATATTAAATGAAATTGTTCCCTACATTGAAGGAAGAAAATTAAATGTAGGCGAAGAGTCATACTATGACATGCCTATCGATTCTGAGAAACAATCGAGTGTATATGGTCATTGTAAACAATCTATACTACATGGACTCCGATTTGGCAAGCATGGTTTACCCCTAATGGGTTCGGGAGATTGGAACGATGGTATGAACATGGTAGGCATAGAAAAAAAAGGAGAAAGTGTTTGGCTTGCTTTCTTTCTATATGATGTCTTGATTCGCTTTACCAAAGTTGCCGAACTTCAGGATGATTTCGATTTTGTAACCAAATGCGAAAAGCAAGCGTTGCTATTGAAAGAGAACATTAAAAAACATGCGTGGGATGGTGACTGGTACCTGCGGGCTTTCTTTGACGATGGAACACCTCTTGGGTCAAATAAAAATGAAGAATGTAAAATTGACGCCATCTCACAAAGCTGGTCTATATTATCAGGCTGTGCTGAACCCGACAAGGCATTAGCAGCAATGAATTCAGCAAATCGTTATCTGATTAATCGCGATAAGAAAATTATACAATTGTTAGAACCGCCTTTCAACAATTCAGATTTGGATCCTGGATACATTAAAGGATATGTACCGGGTGTGCGTGAAAATGGTGGACAGTATAGCCACGCAGCAATTTGGATGATCATGGCCTTCGCTAAACTGGGTGATCATGAAAAGACAGCGGAATTACTAAAAATGATTAATCCTATCCATCATGCAACAACACCTGAAGCAGTTGCTGTTTATAAAACGGAACCTTATGTAATGGCAGCAGATGTTTATGCTGTTATGCCGCACACAGGCCGTGGCGGATGGACATGGTACACGGGTTCAGCAGGTTGGATGTACCAACTTATTCTTGAATCCTTCCTTGGCTTAAAGCGTGAGGGAGACATACTTCGGTTTGAGCCCTGTGTTCCCAAAGATTGGAAATCATTCAGCGTAACATACCGATTCCTTGAAACGGTTTATAACATTGAGTTACAACGCGCAGACAAAACCGCGTATGTGGTAGATGGTGTGGAGCAAAAGGAAAACTCTATACCTCTTGTAAATGACAGAAAAAGCCATGCGGTAATCATTTTTTGGGGCACATCTGAAGATACCCATACAGACAATTTGGGGAGCAAACACACAACGGATGTAGAAAATTTGTCTAGTGAGTCGTGATTTAAAACGAAAATCCAAGCGGTATGATTTTAGTAGACTAATCACAATGAGCATTAGAAAATTCACATGTAGATATTATGAAAGGTGCGAATGACACCGCGTGATGAGCCGGCAGCTAAAGTAATTTACTCAAGTAGCGATCGGCCGGGAAGAACCACAGCGAAACGCTGGAACAGTATGAGGAAGAAAAAAAAGTAAATGAAGTATACATTATTTAACATATAGTTTATGAAAAAATTGACAGTTTTGATTTTAGTTATTTTGGTAACTGCAGTCGTGCGCCTTAGCGCTCAGGATCTTATGAGTACCATAACAGGGAAATGGAAGGTTGTTAATTACAATAACAAATCAGGGAGTAAAATATCAAAACCTGATACGTTAGTGTTTAATCCAGATGGCACGTTTTTAAGTGAAGGTTTGTATTTGGGTGCGAAAAATGGAATGTTCAGAACAGACGAAACGCGATTACTCTTGGTTACTGAAATAGATAATAATAATACAACAGAATGGCTTGTTTCTCTTAACAAGGGAATCCTTCGTTTAAAAGGGATTAAGGATAAACGCAGACCTAACGTTATAATTGAATTGGAGAAAATAGAAGAGAAAAAGGCCGAAAAAGATAAATCTTAGGTTTTGAGCCTTTTTATCCACTATCGTTAGGATGAATACATTTCTTTGTCATAGCCGAATGGAAAAATAGAGTCTCGAGGGTCTCTTTCCAGTGTAGATTTTTTTTCTATGTGAGAAAATATTTCATCACTTATTATTCGCAGACATTCGATTAGAGGAGCTAAAACGCCATTTCTTTATTGGCACCGATAATGGCAATTAGTTTAGAGAAATAGTTTAAACATAACATCGAAAGTGTTTAACCAGAAAAAATACTTAACAATAAACTAAAAGATTATGAACAATGCATCGAAGGTAGTTTTAGGATTGGCTGCAGCAGCAACCGTAGGAGCAGCAATTGGTATGCTGTTGGCTCCAGAGAAAGGAAAGGATATGCAACAGCGAATAAAGACTGGAGCAAGTCAATTACTGAAAGAAATTAATGAATTGATCGCTACCGGTAAAGATATTGTTAACCAGAATATCGTTAACCACACCGAATCGAAAGATCATCAAGAATCAAAAACTTCAGTTTAGAAAGTTTGATCTAACGGTGAAGATTCACGAATAATTGATCAATTGCTTTATGGAAGATAATAAAAAGGAAACCGAAAAATGGATGGATAATGCAGCAACGCTTGTTGAAACATATCGTGATCTGGTAACTATTCACATAATTCAAAAAATGTCGAATAGTTTATCCATGGGCATTTTAGGCATAGTTTTCCTTCTATTCTTTTTATGCATTCTATTTTTCTTGGGATTGGGAGCAGCTTGGTGGATAGGCAATCAACTTGATAACATACCCGTTGGCTTTTTTATTGTTGGCGGGGTGTATGTCTGCATACTCACCATACTTCTCCTTATGGCCAAGAAAATTTTAAAACCAGCCATTCGCGACTTAGTGATAAAAGAAATCTATGACAACGATTAGTAGCTATAAGGATCTGGTTGCGGAACGAACTCGATTGGAAGTAGAACTTCGTAATCAGAAGCTTGCTTTTAAGGCTGAAATAGAAGAGCTAAAGTCAAAACTCGAACCTATTACGGATACTATCTCCATGTTGGGATTAGTAAAAGGAAAGCATGGAGAAAAATCTTCTCTGCTTCAAACTGGTTTGTCTATGGGAATTGATTTACTTGTTAGAGATAACTTATTATCAAAGGCAGGTTGGGCTGCAAGAATTGTTTTACCGGCTGTTCTTAAAGGTTTTTCAAAGCTGTTTCTGAATAAACGATCATCGAATGAGTCTAATTCAAACGGGAGCCTCAACTCAACTTCTGCAAATAATCAAATTGAATTAGCAGACTGAACAAATCTACACCTAATAGGCAACTTTTTTGATTTACGATGCCTCCTATTGGCGCCTCTATAAGTTGTGATGTATACATATTTAATCGAGGTGTGTAGATAACTACACACTTTACTAGTTTATTTACGCGAATGCATACTAATCGTAATTGGCCGCGGAATTGCAATAACTAAGTCGGTAGATCTTGCCTCAGTTTAGCGGCCCCGTTAAGTTCTCCTATAAAAGTTAAAACATCATAAATAGATATAGTGCGTGTTAGAAAAACATAGAAAATTGCTGTTCAAATTCCTGAAAGTCATCGGTTATTTTTCGGCAACACTTCTTATTCTACTGGTGTCCATTATTCTTCTAATCCGATTACCTGTAGTACAGAATAAGATCACTCAAAAATTCATTGCCTACTTTGAAAACAAAATAGGAACCCGGGTCGAACTTGAAAACATCTTTGTTTCATTTCCAAAGAAAATTGTACTTGAAGGATTGTATCTGGAAGATCAATCAGCAGATACACTTCTATACTTAAAAAAACTATCCATCGATACGGATCTATGGGGGCTTATGAACAATAGGGTTCAATTGAACTCTATAGAGTTAGACAATGCAAGAGCCCGGGCAATTAAATTAGTCAATGATTCAAGTTTCAATTTTAACTATATCATAGATGCCTTTGTCTCAGATTCAAACACACAGGATACAACACAATCTTCCTGGAAAATTTTGTTTGGAGAAGTAATCATTAAAAATACAGCGTTAAGTTATGAGGACGCGTCATCAGGAAATAATGTTCAAGCGAAAATTGGGGAACTTTCCATTGATGCTGATGGATTTGATCCGACCTCAACAAACTTTAAGGTATCATCCATTGATTGGCAAAATAGTTTTGTAAGCTTTATTCAAACTACGGCCAACGTTTCAAATTCTACTGCTCAAGTAGATAATGCCACCGAAAACAATCTTGACTTCGGTTTTGATAAAATCAGTTTATCAAAAATAAAATTTCATTTTGAAAATACTTCCAATAAGCAAGTGTTAGATGCAACACTTGGGGAATTTGATATTGAGTCAAATGAAATCAATATTAAAAATCATTTAATAGATTTGGATAAGATTAGGTTGATTAATTCTTCAGCTTCATTCTCTCAGGCCGCATCAGATTCTAAATCAAACGAATCAACTTCAAAACCGTCACAACCTTTGGCATTACCTGCTTTATGGAATCTAAAGCTCGGCAAAATTATCTTTTCAAATAATAATCTTCAGTACAATGATGTTAATAAACCAGTGAAAGAAAATTCATTCGATGAAAATCACATTCAACTGCATGACTTCTCATTAGAGGCTCAAGATATTTTGGTTAACAAGGAAGGTATTGAAGCATCCATCAACTCGCTATCGCTATATAACACTAATGAATTTTCAATTCAATCCTTCTCGGGCGTATTCAACATAACAAACACATCGGCAACAATAAAAGATTTTGATATTAAAACTCAAAACTCCAATATAAAACTAACTACTCAGGCTAATTTCAAGTCTTTGAACGAACTTCAAAATAATTATCAGAAAATAAAATTTGATCTCAATGTTCATGAGTCAACCATAGGCGTGGCTGATATCCGATTCTTCTCTCCCGCCCTAATAGACAGTATTCCCATATCTTTTATACATGAGGAAAAGATTTCAGTAGAATCAAACATGGCCGGAACTATGGATAATTTGCAAATCCAAAAACTAAGCCTTGGATTATTCTCAAACACTTCCATTACCCTTCATGGTTCGGTTAAAGGCATACCGGATATGGAGCAAGCGGTATTTGATGCCACGGTTGACAAACTCTACACAACAGCTAGCGACATCGGAAAGATACTGCCTGATTCTCTAACGGAATCTATTCAGTTACCGGATTGGATTTCAATAACAGGAAATTTTAACGGGACAATAGAACAACCAAGCATAAAAGTCGCTCTTTCCAGTGACGCTGGCGGACTGGACGCTGCTGGGATTATGAATCTTAAAAATGTTCCAACGTATGATGCTCAAATCAATTTATCAGCACTTGATTTAGGAAAAATATTTAAGCAATCCGATATGGGGAAAATAGATGCTAAGGCATCAATAAAAGGTTCTGGTTTTGTAATGGACAGTCTTGATGCCATTCTTGACCTTCAGGTTTCAAAATTTGTATATAAAGATTACGCATACCAAGATTTAAAATTGAAGGGTAGCATGAAGCACTATCTATTTTCAGGTTCAGCTGAAATGAAAGATGAAAATCTTGAATTCGAATTTAAAGGAGACATGAACTATCAAGAAGATGTTCCTCGCTACAAATTCACCTTCAATTTAAGAAATGCCGACTTTAAAAATTTACACTTATCGGAGCGCCCTTTAAGGGCAAGAGCTACCGTGGATATTGATTTGGCTAGCTCAGATTTTAAAATTATGAATGGCACCCTCAACATTCGTAATGTGGGCATCTATAATGGTGAGGCATTGTACAAAGTTGACTCGCTATTATTCGCTTCTTTTGACCAAGTAGGAGAAAGTGAGATAACGATTCGTTCAGAAATAGTCAGTGGTGATTTTAAGGGTACAATTAATTTATTCAGTTTACCCAGTGTTTTTAGGCAACACATAAACCATTATTTCTCGCTACAGGATAAATCAATAAAGTATGCAACAGATCCACAAGACTTCAAGTTTGATCTTACCTTAAAAAATACCGATCTACTTACCGAAATCATTTTCCCGGAACTTCAATCTTTTGTTCCCGGTAAAATTCAAGGCAAGTTTAACGGAAACAAGCACAAGCTTGATATTGCTATAGAAATAGCAAAATTAAAGTATGCATCCGCTGCTGTAGATTCATTCACGGTGCATGTCAATTCTGATAGCGCAGAACTTCGCTACAAGGTTCGTATTAAAAACGCCTCAGTTGATACAATGCGTATTGCAGCGCTTGAGCTTCGAGGGAAAATTGCTCATGATACCATTCAAACCAGATTTTTAGTTTTGGATTCAGCTTCGGCAAACAAATATGTAGTGGGTGGAATTATAAGGAGTGATTCGACCAACTTCCGATATCATCTTGACCCCAATGTAGTGGTGTTAAACTATGAAAACTGGACCGTTCCACTTGACAATTACCTTCAGGTTGCGGCAGGCGGTGCAACGGCTCACAATTTTAATTTATCAAAGGGATCAGAAAAATTCTCCATTGTTACTCTACCGCAAGACTCTTCCATTGATTTTCAATTTCAGCAATGGCAACTTTCTAATCTTACTAATCTTGTAGAAGGACTTGTTCCAGCGAGTGGCCGGCTAAATGGCAATTTTAAAATCACTACATCTCAAAAAGGTTTATTTAATTCAACCCTTACTATTAAAGAATTTACAATTTTTGAAAAGACATGGGGTGATGCACATCTTTCATTAGATTATACATCCAATCGATATACCCTGAATCTTAAAATTAAAGGTGATCAAACAAATATGATAGCGAAGGGGTTTTACGTCCCCACCCCCTCCGCATTTGATTTTAATATTGATCTGGATGAATTTGATCTTAGATTGATTGAACCGCTCTCCTTCGACCAATTGAAAAATGTTAAGGGTTCCCTCAATGGCTCAATGCGTCTTTCCGGAAATATTAAAGCACCCACCTTACGCGGATCGCTCACCTTTAAAGAGGTTAGTTTCCTATCCACCTATGTGAACAATTCATTCTCATTAAAAAATGAACGAATTTCTTTTGAAGAGAGGGGAATTGTGCTGTCTGACTTTAAGTTGGCAGACAACAATAATAATATAGCAACAATAAAAGGTACTATTCTAACTAAGGCTTATAAAGATTTCGACTTCGATTTAAAAGTAGTCTCTCGTAATTTTCAATTGCTGAATACAACCATTGATGACAATACTCTTTACTATGGAAATATTAAGGTGAATGCAAGTGTGCGGATTACAGGAAACATAAATCAACCCAAGTTGAACGTAACGGCCGAATTAAGTGACGGTAGCGAGGTAACATATGTAGTTCCCGTAACAGAAAAGAATGCGCTCGAACAAAAAGGGATTGTACAATTTGTAAGTAACAAAGAAAACAAGGATCCTTTCCTAGTTGATCTCAATTTAGGAGATACAGTAAAGTCCATATTTAGGGGTATGGACGTAGATGCTACACTTGAATTAACCGACAAATCCATACTCAATATTATCATTGATCCGCTCACCGGAGATCAATTATCTCTGAAAGGAAATTCTACGTTGGTATTAAATTCAGAAGCCTCAGGAAGTACTCGTCTGTCAGGTCGATACGAAATCACCAGCGGTACATATAATTTTTCCTTCTACAAATTAGTAAAACGTGAATTTGACATTGTAAAAGGAAGTTCAATTACCTGGTCGGGAGATCCTTTAGCTGCTGAAATGGATATTCGTGCAAGCTATAGTGTAGAAACTTCTCCGCTCGATTTAGTCTATAATCAGATCAATACAACCGATCAATCTGAAATCAATTCATACAAACAACGCCTTCCCTTTCTTGTTTATTTGAATATTAGTGGGAGACTTCTAGTTCCACAACTGAGTTTTTCATTAGACATGCCTGCCGATAAGCGCAATGTTATGGGTGGCGCAATTTATGCCAAGCTACAGGATATAAATACGCGCGAGTCTGATCTTAATAAACAGGTTTTTGCGTTGCTTATACTCAAACGTTTTATTTCAGATAATCCATTTGAAAGCCAGGTCGGATCAACTGCAAGCAACACAGCAAGGGTAAGTGTAAGCAGAATGCTTTCCGAACAGTTGAATCAACTCTCAAAAAACATAAAAGGAGTTCAGCTCAATTTTGACATTAAGTCCTATGAAAATAATACGGATAATGAAGTACGCGGGCAAACAAAGGCTCAACTTGGAATTTCTAAAAACCTGTTTAATGACCGATTGGTAGTAAAGCTTTCAGGCAATGTAGACATTGAAGGTCAGAACACCAATCAAAATTCGGTAACCGATTACATTGGCGATCTGGCACTAGAATATAAACTTACTTCTGACGGAAGACTTCGCATAACCGGATTTAGAACCAGTAACTACGATATGATTGATGGTGAACTCACCGAGACAGGAGTTGGATTGATATACGTAAAAGATTACAATACGCTTCAGGAATTATTTAAGTCTAATGATAAACAAAAGTAAACGATATAAAATCAATTACTTAAAATTGAAAGCCCAGCTTTTTGGTATTGGAAAGCTTATTAGTATCTTATTACTTGCCAGTTGCTCAGGAACAAAATATCTGCAGGAGGGTGAATCATTTTACGGTGGTGCTAAGATTAAAATAAATACTTCAGAAAGAATAGGTGGAAAAAAACAACTGATCAATAATCTTCAACCCTATCTGCTACCGAAACCCAACGCTGTTATTTTAGGGTCAAGACCAGGAGTTTGGTTTTACTATCGAAACAGGAATTCGGAAAAGAAAAAAGGATTTAAAAATTTCTTGAAAAAGAAATTTGGCACACCACCTGTATTGCTTGCGGAAGCTACTCCGAAGAAAACTACTGAGAAATTGGAAATGGAGGTAAATAATGACGGATACTTTCAATCAACGGTTAACTATGAGATAAAGACAAAAAGAAAAAAAAGCACTGTTTTATATACCATCAATCTAAAGCGCCCATATCAGCTTAGAAATATTAAGTATGCTCTTTTCAATTCTTCGGGCGATACCCTGATTAATGATTTGAAAGATGAAAGTCTATTAAAAGAAAAACAGCGCTATAGACTTGAGCTGTTAAAAAATGAGCAGCAACGAATTGAGGAAGTGGCTAAAAACACCGGATTTTACTATTTCGATGGTCGGTACTTGCGATTTGATGCCGACAGCACCGTTGGAGATAGAGAGGTGAATCTTATTTTAAGATTTGAAGAGAATGTACCCACCAACGTTAAGCAGGTTTATTGGGTTAGGAATATAAATATACTTCCAAATTATACACTAAGCAATGATAGTGCATTGATTAGTAGAGACACTATTTCCGTTGATGGGTTTAAATACTTTGATTATGAAAATATCTTTCGACCCAAAATTATTACCGATGTAATTAATGTTAGACCAGACAGTACCTATCAGCTTATTAATCATGAATACACGTTAAGCAGGCTAATGGGTTTGAAAACATTCAAGTACGTGAATATAAAATTTCAGGAAAGTAAAACTGATTCTTCATCTCTTAACGCGGATATTTTTTTAACACCACTACTTAAAAAATCCATTCGTCTGGAGGCTCAAGGCGTTTCTAAGTCAAACAATTTTGTAGGCCCTGGACTTGGGATAACCTTTACAAATCGCAATTTTCTGAGAGGTGCTGAAATGTTTCAGGTAAAAATAAGTGGGGCATACGAGTGGCAGATAAGCCGACAACAAGCTGGTGCTTTAAATGCCATTGAATTTGGAACAGAAGCAAGTCTCTCGGCACCTCGCTTTATTTCTCCTATTCGTATTCGTTATAGTTCTACAAAGTACTTACCTCAAACTCAGCTTAAACTTGGTTATAACTTTCAGGAACGGCTCAACTACTTTCGGCTAACTTCATTTAATGCAGCCTACGGGTACACTTGGCGTGAAACAACTTTAAAAATGCACGAGCTTTTCCCGGCCGATATCACCTTTGTTAGATCTAGTCGTACCTCGCAAGAATTTAATGATTTATTAGATCGCAATCCAACCCTGGCTAATTCCTTTCAGAATCAATTCATTGTAGGATCGAGATATTCATTCACCTTTAACAGTCAGTTAAGAGATGATATTGTTGCAAAATTTTCTTCCACTAAAAATAGAAAATCAGATATCTATTTTAATGGCTCAGTTGATTTTGCGGGTAATGTTCTTAACTCCTTGCAACGATTAGCTTATCAAAAAGAAAAAACATTCAACTTTCTAGGATCTCCATACTCTCAATTTGCACGACTAACCCTCGACTTCCGATATTACTATAAGTTCAATAAAAAAAGCAAACTCGCAACACGCGTTACCACTGGTGCTGGCTATGCTTATGGAAATTCAACCAATCTGCCGTATATAAAACAATTTTCCGTTGGTGGATCAAATAGCCTAAGGGCTTTCCCTGCAAGGTCTGTCGGCCCGGGTACCTATAATGTAAGAACCGACAGTGCAGTAACATCAAACACCTATTTTATAGACCAACGCGGTGACATAAAATTAGAAATGAATGCAGAGTATCGCTTTGATATTCTCAAATCATTAAAAGGTGCACTCTTTGTTGACGCAGGAAATATCTGGCTTTGGAATGAAGATCCTTTACGAGAAGGATCGAAATTTAGAAAAAATGAATTCTTAAAAGAGCTAGCAGTTGGAACGGGTGTTGGCCTCCGATACGATTTCAACTTCTTTGTACTTCGATTTGATTTGGCATTTCCTATCAGAAAGCCCTACCTACTTGATTCTGAAAGGTGGGTAGTTAACAAGATAGATTTTGGAAGTAGTGATTGGCGCAAAGAAAATCTAGTGCTCAACATAGCTATCGGCTACCCGTTCTAAAGGGAGAGAATATTTTTAGCATCAATCAGAGCGCATTCGGGCTGGAGATGACAAAAAAAACCGGAATAAAATTCCGGTTTCCAGATGCTTCAGCATTTTATACTCAGTTACTACCTAATTTGCTTATCCATTCTTATTACTTCATCACGCTTGCTCTTTATCAAATCATGGCAATCCTTCAACGTACTCTTCTGTGTCATTATCAAACTTTCAATATAATCAGGAAGCTGATTTTCCAATGCAGATTCATAGGCATTCTGAGCAGCATCTTCACCAAATTCACAAGATTTCAAAGCGGTCTCGGTGTCTTTACCGCTAAAAGTATTTCTTACATCCATCCATACACGATAAATTTTACCGGCATTAGTTGTACTCTCTAAATCAGCATCACCACCGAGTGTCGAGATTTCGCGGGTTAAGGCTATTACCATTCCTCTGCTTACACCGGCCATGTCTATAAACACTTTATTCAATTCAGAGTCGTCCACTTCATCGGCAGCTTTCAAATAGCCTTCAACACGATCGTTGTTGATCTTTAACAGGTCATTCAAAATTTCAATTTCCTTTTTATTTTTTTCCATGACATATAGAATTTTAGTTATTAATTATTTAAACTATATGTCAGAATAAATGTGCCAATATTGAAAACCGAGTATAGTCGGCCAGAAATAAGCCCTAGATTACATGAATGAGTAACGATTGTAACACGTGCGGAAAAAAATACTCACTTTATTTTTCTCAAGAAATCTTATTGAGTATTTTCAAGGAGTTTTCCTGCACTATCAAAAATCAGATCCCAGGATTTCTTTCCTTTCTCTACTTCAACTTCATAGGTCGTTACACCATTGGCTACTATCATGGCTGTCTCTTCAATGTCATGATCAGCAAAGTCTTTTTTTAAAGTTTCAAGAATAGCTTTCGGTAATTTATCTTTCGCAATTTCAGTTTCAACTTCCTTTACGATACCCATTTTATCCAATACTACAGACATATCATTCTTATTCTGGTCGAAACTCGCCTCAAATCCTGCCTCTTCCTTATCCCACTTTAAACCCTTTGCGTTCGGGTATGCCTTCATAAAAGCTGATTTAACAACTTGTGGCACTTCGCTTTCCTTAATTTTTTGAGCAATCGCCTGAACTACGCCAAACGTCACTAATGCAAGAATCATTACTTTTTTCATATTACTTTTGTTTTGGATATTTTTTTAAACCAACAAACAAAATCTGAATTAAAATTGAATTTGTCATTTCAGTGTTAATCCGTCACCAATGGTGTGGAATATTTTAACTATAATAATCTGGTCAGATTTGAGATCCGTTAATCAAGAAAAGCTGATCATACTCACAAACTGGTTAATACCTGTAAGCTCAGGAAATTCGGATACTCCGGCTAGGGTTCGTGCTACGACCACCGGCACATTGTCGAAAAGCAATTCCGCCATCCGCTGATATAGAAATAGAACTGTGAATGAAAATATTTAATATTTCCACTTAATTATTTAAGAGTTTATTAAAAAAACTAGATATTAGTGCTAGCAATATCAACTTGAGGAGTTACCCAAAGTAACTCCTCATTCATTTAATAAAAATCAAGAATTAACATTCATAATTAAATCTAAAACACGCTGTCATGCAAATCTCTAAAAACAAAGTATCCTCTATTCATTACACACTTACCGATAATGACGGAAACACCTTGGACTCGAGTTCAGGAAAAGATCCATTGGTTTATATTCATGGCAATGGTAATTTAATTCCAGGAATGGAAAATGGTCTTGAGGGAAAATCAAAAGGCGATAAGTTCATTATTAAAGTGAGTCCTGAAAATGGATACGGAGTAAAAAGTGATGACCTTATGCAGCAAGTTCCGCGCAATGCTTTTGGTGATCAAAAAATAGATGTTGGCATGCAGTTTCAAACTAATCAAGGACAAGTAGTTACAATCACTAAAATTGGACTTGATTCTGTAACTGTGGATGCCAACCACCCATTGGCGGGTGTTGAGCTCAATTTTGATGTTGAAATAATGGAGATTCGTGACGCTACCGCAGATGAACTTGCACACGGCCATGTTCACGGCCCGGGCGGTCATCAGCATTAATCTTTATCGCATTATAAAAAGTTTTCCCTGGCTGGATGTTTCAACGGCTGCTGTCTTTAGTTGGAGGCGATAAACGTACATGCCTCTGGGTAAAAATCCACCTGAAGCGTCTCGTCCACTCCAGATTAGTTCGTTCGTTCCAATATTGAATTGTTGAATGGATTCAATATCAAATGTGCGAATGCGTTGACCTTCTAATGAGAATATTTCCAGCGAGAAACTAGTTGGCAATTGATTGCCGGTAAGCACAAAACTAAAAAAGAAATCTCCACTTGAAGGGTTAGGGTATGCACCACCAAACTGAAGAGTTGGTTCTGACTTTACTGCAAATGAGATTTCGTATGGAACGGCACCACTTAAATTTCCATTTACATCAGCAACTTGGGCAGAGAAAATATAATCACCATCGGCCAATGTCGGTGTATAATCTATTCTGAAATCAGAATTTTCTGTCGCGGCAAACCATTTTACTTCTGGGCTGCTAAGAGAAATGCGTGTAAACGAACATGATGACGAGGCGCATGGAGATTTCAGCAGGAGTGAAATTCCAATTGTATCAGTCTTCAGTCGAAATTTATTTTCATCAATCATAGCGAGAATAATTGCCGGAGTTGAAGAAACAAAATCTCCATTTCGTAACGCGCGATTATCAAACGTTACATTTAGTGTAGGCGGTAATTTGTCGGCTTGCACTAAAAGATAATCAGTAAGACTAATGAAATTATTATCGTAATACGTTTCAGGCACAATTCGTTTGTTGACAAATACATTCACATCGTTCAATCCTACTTTATTTAAAGTTGTAGAAGTTACTTCAAAAAATGTGGTATCACCTGGTGCTGGCGGCACGATAGTGAAATCTTGTTTCTCACGCTGTTGCGATTCCTTCGTAAAAATTTCAGCTTCCACGTGAAGGGGATCTTTAAAAGGCTTTGGAGATATATTCACAAAGCCAAATTTTGAATTCCAACTTTGTCCCTCTTGCAAATTCAAGGGTGTTGCTGTCTCCTTCCAAAACAGCACACCCTCGGCAACAGGCTCATAAAGAACAATCCAGTTTCTCCATTTTGCAGGCGTAAGATTAATATCATCAGTGGTGCTAAATAAAATTTTAAGATAAGGATATTCATTACCTGAGATATTCGATAAATCGAAATCTGAACCAGCATCACTTACCACAATGTCTTCATCTCCTGAAAGGGAAATCCCATAGATAGAATAGGTAAATTCATCGTCAGGTTCTTGCTTCCTTGTGCTTGCAACAAAACTTTTCCATTCAGAAGCTGGCCCAATCAGAACTGACTTCATAGCACCCTCTGTTTTTCTACCAGTAACACTTTGTGAAGCTGTAATCACTTGCTCGTTGGCCGGTGGCAATAATGAACGAATGAGTTTTGCTACACCCGGTGCCGCGCCTTTTTTTCCAAAACTGATAATAGGTTCACCAGATTGCAATGCATTTATATCTGCCAAGCCAATACCTAACTCGCCCAACTTACTCTTAACATTTGCCGACCACAGTTCATAGCCCGCATTTCCAATGGAAAAAATAACTACTGAATCGCTTACACCAACCGCATTGACAAAAGCAGTAAGATCGTTTTCGAGTTCTGAAGTTGTGAAACTATTAATCACTTGCGGCTCGCGCCCACATGTGCGAGGATCTTGAAAGATGAAAGGAATACCCGCATAAGGTGTTGCCGTTGTTTTGTTAAAGGCAACAAAGTTTAACGTATTATTCCGACAAGGCTGACCTTGAGTTGAAAGATTGTATTCAGTATTGTTAATCTTTATTGACGCATCAGTCGCTAACAATGGACTTGCACTACCAAATGTTTTTACAGCAACAGAAGTATTAGTCTCTTCAAAAGTAAAGTGTTTGCCTTCGTTGATTAGATTGATAAAAGAGTTTTCTGCTAATTGATCATAACGAATTTGTGCCCACCCTTCGGAGCTGCCAGAGATAAACACAAAAGAAGAAGTTGTCCAATCAGCACTTTCTCCCGGCTTTGAATCTTTAAACCGTGTTCGCCAAAAGTAAACCGTAGAATCAGAAGTGAGCAAATCAACTTCGGTTTTTGCTAATACTCTTCCTGAAACTTCGCGCTGAATTAAATAAGGGCTATTGAATAAATAAGTGGTATCAATCTCAACCTGAAAAGCACGGGTAGATGAAATGAGATCAGTACTTTGCCAAAGTAGTTTTACTTTTTGTTGGCTAACAATCGCATACGCAGTTGGAAAAAGATTAAGTGTTTGATTAGAAGGAATGAATACATTGAAAGAAGCATTATTATTATCTTCATTCACCTCCTCAATTTTATTTTCAGGATCAATTGCTATAGTAAACTGATTATTTCCACCATCGCCACTTTCATTTTTGTACACGTTAAAAATTAGTGTATCCTTATTCAACACGGAAGGAAAAATAGCATCATACGTTAGTATTGATCCATTGGCCAATGTGCGAGTTAGTCTTACATCCAGCGGTTTGCCACTTGCCAACCCAAGATTTTTCACAACCACATTTACTTTAAAGGAGTCACTAAGTATCGTTATGGGTTTATTATCGAATGAAGCAACCGAAAGTGATGCCGAAGTAATTTCATAATCCGGTTTACCGCTGTTAAACAATTTTACTGCCGGGTCGCCTAACAAAACCATCTGTTGCACTTGGGTTATGTTGGCAATAGTAGCAGGCGCAGCGGCCATATAGTGTCGAGCAACTTCTTTCTGCACATCCCCCACTCCTTTTCTTATAAATGTTGAATCCGAAAATCCAATCTTATAAAACAAATCAGTGTAATACCTCAATGAGTACACAAATCCATAAGAACTATGTGCAATAAAATTACGCGCGCCTTTATTGGCAGTCAAAATCCAATCTTCGCCAAAGGCAGTACTCCCCGAAAAGAAATTACCTGCATTACAACCATTGATTAAAAAAGTAGGATACTTACCCGGATTATTATACCCCATCGTTGGGTCAGAGGCATATCCGATATCAATATCAATTGTACCCGGTGACGAATGACCAAAAAAAGTAATCAGATTTACCCCTTCATTTACTTTGTCGGACACATTGATTAACTCAACCGGGTTTGGATCGCGCTTCGCTATTGTGCTGATAGAACCTCCCCACAAGGTATCTTCTGCAATACTTTTAAATTCGTCTAGATATCCCCGAAAGGCAATCAGTTCGTTTGGTTGTATGCCGCCACTTAAATGCAAGCCCTTCTTTTGCCAAGGTTGAATAACCGATCCTGTTTCAATTTCCTTTATCTTATTTAAGTATGCCGCTACTTGTGCTGGTGTACTTGCAGATAATCTTCCGGTAGGCACCGCAGGTTCGTAAGTTGTTCCACCAAGTCCCGCAGTAAAAGTTAGGTCAGAACCTGGCGTGCCAGCAGTTGGAACCAGATCTTTTAAAATAGCTGGAGCCGGATTTACGATTCTATGATAGCCGGCACTTACATCGCGCCCTTTGCCAATTAGAAAAAGATATTTTGGTGACCCTTCGTTAACAAGAAAACGCATGAACTCATAAATGGCTCTTGGCGATGTTTCTCCATAATTGAATTGATTGTAAAGCTGATCGACAGCAACAACAAGTGTATCGTAACCACCACCAGATTCGGATGCCCGAAATCCTGCATAAGCCTTCACCGGATCCGAATAACCTGAAGCAGGCTGCATTAAAAGTTTATTTGAAATGATTACGTATTCCGCCAAGGCGGGATTGATTATGCGAAAAGAAACTTTTTTAAGTGTTGGAGTTAGAAAGGAATTAAATACAAACAGATTTCTTGATGTTGATGTGGAAGGTACCACCGCTTTTAAAATCAAACCAGCAGATGTTGTCCCTATCGCGACCATGGATGAAGCATCAGTTACATCCCAGATGCGAAGGTTAGCGGGTGAATTATCCCATTCAATGTATGACTTATTACCCGCATTTGAATTCAGAAAATAATTTTTCTCTGATACACCGTTTGCATTAAAACTTTGTGGAAAAGAAATTTTCACATAGGATGCGCTAAACTGCGGTCGGTTAGTTCCTGCAGTTGCAGCGGTGAAGCGAATTGTAAATCGGCCATCAGGGCCAATGTCGCTCCATAAAAGTGAATACATAAGTTTTTCAGCTGTGTAGCCACTAAAACTATGTGTGTCTAATAACCGTAATGAACCAGTATTTGCGCCTACATAAATTTGTGCCGAGTGGGCAATCTGACCTCGACCTACTAAAAGCATTTCAAGTTGTGGATTGCCTGAAGGTTGAACCGTTTGTGTTATTAAGTCTAAAGTATATTCAACACTCTGTCCGCCTTGCAAGGCTGTACCCGTCCAACCCTCACCTTCATCAAAGTGTGTGTATTGGATAACATCATCAACTGTGTTGCCAGCAGAATATTGATTTTTATTAAAAAGTAAACGCTCCTGGGTATGAAAAACTTCTTTGGGGATGTTGGTTACGTTAACTTCAGAAAAGTTGGTAATCCGTTTTCCTTGCGTTGCCGAAAGTTGCCAGGTTAAAAAATAGGCAGTGGTATCACTATATAGATTATAATAGGTATGCGGTTGGGCGGTTGATGGTTTATATAAATCCTTGTCGAGACTGCCATCATTGCCAACGCCATAAAACTCTAGGTAATCACCTGCATCAAGAATTGCATCAGCCTGACCTTGTACAAAAATGGCTTGCTCTTGCCCACGATGAAAAATCTGAATGCGTCTTGGATCAATTGCCCCAACGGGCACCCCTGCCGACTGTAAATCAGAAGTAGTTAATCGGTAAACTCCCTTTTTGGCAACTGGAATTCTATAATACGCTTGGCCGCTGCGAATCCAATCGTTGGAATACTGGGCAAAACCTAAAAAAGGAAATCCAACAAGGAAGCATAGAAGCCTTAACCCAAACCGCACCGTTCTATTTATTTAAAGTATAAGGTGAATACGACCACAAAATTACTGGTAACTCTCATCAAAACATCCAAATTCTAATTAAATAAGGCATTTTAAAAATAGTTTGAATATTTTCATCCAGTACTTGGCCATACATAGTACTTTCGCGTATAAGACCCTAAGATTTGATCTTTTAACAACTATGGATGTATGAATCTTGAAAACACACAGGTACAGATGAGAAAGGGCATATTAGAGTATTGCATCCTACACATTATTTCGCGCGGGGAGGTTTATGCCTCCGACATGTTGGATGAATTGACGGCCGCAAAAATGATTGTAGTAGAAGGAACGCTCTACCCTTTGCTCACCCGCCTGAAAAATGCAGGCTTGCTGGAGTATAAATGGGTGGAGTCTAAATCGGGGCCACCCCGTAAGTATTATACATTGACAGAAGAAGGAAATAAATTTCTTGTCGGATTATCAGAAACCTGGGAAGACTTAGTTCACTCTGCTCAAATGATTCAAACAAAACCAATTAGCTAACTCCAACCCCAGTTGATAACGTTTCGACTATGAAAAAGAACATCAGCATAAACATCAGCGGCATTATCTTCCACATTGAAGAAGACGGATACGAAACCCTGCGCAAATATCTGGATTCAATCAAACGATACTTCGCTTCGTTTGAAGATAGCAGCGAAATTCTATCCGACATTGAAAGCCGCATTGCCGAAATATTTTTAGCCAAACTTCATGAAGGCAAACAGGTAATTACTGCGGAAGATGTAACCAGCCTGATTGCAACCATGGGAAGTGTGAGTGATTTCAAGGCTGCCGAAGAACAGGAGTTTGGGGGAGAATCAACTCAAGCTGAATCTTCTCAAAAATATCGCGAATCCTCTGGCTCTTCTACAACTGCTAAAAAATTAATACGCGATCAGAAAAGAAAAATTTTAGGTGGTGTGTGTTCTGGTTTAGCCCATTACTTTAGTATCGATCCGGTTTGGCCACGCTTGCTCTTTGCTCTATTAGTATTAGGTAGCTATGGTGGTTTATTAATTGTCTACATTATTTTTTGGATTGTGCTACCTGCCAGCGAAGAGTTGGAAGAAGAGTCCAACATAAAAAAGATGTTTCGCGATACCGAAAAGAAAGTGATTGGCGGTGTTGCTGGTGGTATTGCAGCTTTCTTTGGTGTTGACATTACAGTAATCAGAGTGCTCTTTGTAGTCTTTGCATTTTTTGGTGGCTTAGGGCTATTGACCTACATAATTCTATGGATTGCCTTACCAGAGGCAAAAAGTATTACTGAAAAAATGCAAATGCAAGGCGAGGCGGTTACACTTTCAAACATTGAAAATTCTGTAAAGAAAAGTCTGAACGAAAAAGGCCCTGGCGAAGAGAGCGTGTTGGCAAAAATAATTCTGTTTCCCTTCCGCATAATCGCCATGATTATTGAAGGCATAGCAAAAGTATTGGGGCCTCTGTTCGCGGTATTAATTGATGTACTTAGAATTGCCATCGGCATCGTTTTCAGCCTCACGGGATTATTCATGATCCTTACGTTAGTCCTCGGCTTTGGAGCCATTATCGGAGTCTTTCATGTATCTTCTTTCCCTGATTGGTGGCATTTTCAACTAACCGATGTTGGCTTGCCAATAGATGCATTTCGCAACACGTTTTCTGGATGGATGATCTTCTTTGGATTCTGTGTAGCGTTTATACCAGCCTTGTTCATCACCTTGCTAGGAAGTTCCATTATTGCCAAGAGGATTATTTTCAATCAATTGGCAGGTTGGTCGCTATTCGTAGTGTTTTTTGTAAGTGCAATTGCCTTGGCTATCAGCATTCCTCAAATGGTTTACACATTTAAAGAGGAAGGTGAATATAAAGTTGAAAAGATGTTTTCGATTGATGGCAAAGTGGCGGTTCTCCGAATCAATGAAACCGGGTTAGATGATTATGTTCGTCCAAGAATTAATATAAAAGGCTATGAAGGAACGGAAATAAAATTAGTCGAAAGGTTTGAGGCTCAAGGCATCAATAAAAAAGTGGCAATTGAAAATGCTCAGTTAGTTGAATATAAGGTAACGCAACAGGATAGCATTCTTTTATTTGACTCCAACATTACTTTTAAAAAGGATGTACCTTTTCGTGCACAACGGTTAAACATGGATCTTTACATTCCTTACAACACAAATTTTGTTGTGGAAGAGGACATGTGGCGAATGATTGACAATAACTATCGTGATTATGATGGCTATAGAGATAGTAATTCCAATCAAACCTGGAAAATGACTGATCGTGGTTTTGAATGCCTCACCTGTTCGGAACCAAGTGAAAGGAGATCATTGCGCCTAAAAGATCAATATGGCTTGCGCGATTTTCACCGGCTTGACATTTCCGGGTTGTTCGATGTGGAAATAGAAAGAGGTGATGAATTTGCTGTGGAATTAGATGGTACCGACAAACAAAAGAAACGTTATGACATCTATGTTAATGGCGAATCATTGATCATCGATTTTGATGACGACCGCGAATCATTTTGGGATGGAAAGTTTTTCGATATCGACAAGGTTAAAGTAAAAATCAGTATGCCATCGATCGAAAAACTAAAGGTTCGAGGTGCTGGTAATCTATCTATCAATGGTTTCGATCAGAATGATCTTGAGATCGACATGCAAGGTGCTGTATCGGTAGAAGGTGATATTTCAATACAAAATTTAACAGTTGACTTAAAAGGCGTCTCTTCACTTGAACTAAAAGGAAATGGAGACTTTCTGGAAGCAAAAGTTGTGGGTGCATCTTCACTTCGGGCTTATAACTACCGCGTAAATGAAGCTAGTGTCGAGGCAGTAGGTGCCTCCTCCGCAAAAGTATATGTTCATAATAAATTAGAAATTACAAAAGGCATTGCCAGTTCGGTATCGCACCGAGGTGACCCGGAAGTAATAATAAGAAATTAATAGTTCTTTATTTTACATTGAATGCAAGTCGTAGCCTGATTACTGCGACTTGCATTTTCTTTTTAGTACTTTTCAATATTCATCATGCTCGACTATGAAAGTACGATTAAAATTTCTTGGGGCTGCTCAAAGTGTAACCGGTTCCAAATATTTGTTGGAGTTAGACAAGGAAAAAATTCTCATTGATTGTGGATTATTTCAAGGTCAGAAAGAACTACGTCTTCGCAACTGGGCGAGTCTACCGGTTGATCCATCAACCATAGGCACGGTAATTCTTACACATGCACACATCGACCACATTGGGTATTTACCGCGTTTGGTAAAGGATGGATTT
>Ga0209591_10000741_pt1 | contig 41634 bp, 37 predicted proteins | sample MAT01_FD_187207 | JGI IMG/M metagenome (GOLD analysis project Ga0209591, IMG submission 187207) | Freshwater microbial communities from Lake Fryxell liftoff mats and glacier meltwater in Antarctica - MAT-01 (SPAdes) (version 2) | ecosystem: Environmental > Aquatic > Freshwater > Ice > Liftoff...
ACAGACATCGGGGCAGTGCGTGTAGCCGAAGAAGACCAGCACCACGCGCCCCTTCTGCTCACCGAAGTCGAACCGCTCGCCGGACGAATCGGTGAGACCCAGCTCCGGCGCGCGTTCGGCTGGTTCGAGGACCACACCGTGGAACGATGGAGCGCTGCACCCCGCCGAGATGAAGAGCAGGGCACAGGTGCGGCCGAGGCGCTGGAAACGAGTCATGGGAGGAAAATAGCGCGGTCAACGGCGGGGGGTCGCGGATGGCCCCGATTCTCGTTAGCGTATCATTCTCAATAGCAGTGCTCTTTTGGGCGTGCTCAACAGGCGCCACCTGTCGCGCGTGAGCGCCACATCGGCCGAGGACGGCATGGAACGGAACACCAGACAGCGCGGGGCGATCCGTCGCGCATTCGCGGCCCTGCACCGGCCGCTCTCGCCGGCCGAAGTGTTGGCCGCCGCCCAGTCAGAGGTGCCGTCGATGGGGATCGCCACCGTCTACCGTACCATCAAATCACTGGTCGATGAAGGGGAGATCAAGAGCATCGATGTCCCAGGCGAGGCGCCGCGCTACGAAATCGCGCATCTCGGCCATCACCATCATTTCCACTGCCGAACCTGCGACAAGGTGTTCGAAGTCGAAGGGTGTCCGGCAGACATTCAGAAGCTGGCGCCGAGCGGTTTTACGACGGAAGGCCATGAAGTGATGCTTTTCGGACGGTGCACCACCTGTGCGGTGGTCTAGGCTCGCTTCGGCAGGAGCGGCGGTGTGTCCGATCGTCGCTGGAGGCCCAACGGGGCCGCAGGGTGCAGAGTGAGGCACCGTTCATGCACTGAGGAAATCAGTCGGCCCCCACCACGGCGGACCGATGCATCTTCCTCTTTTTCGACCAGCGTCTACATGCACAGAAAATCCATTGCACTCGCAATCACGGCCCTCGCTTTGATGAGCGTGACGCGTCCCCTGTCCGCGCAGGTCAAGAAAGGCTATTCGGACATCGGATTCGTCGTCGGGCTCGGGAACATCGGCGACGCCGGATTGTCCTTCGGCGGGCGATACGAGAATGTGTTCAAGAGGCTTCCTGACCTTGGGAACGGGTTCCTGGGGATTGGAATCAGCGCCGATGTGTACAGTTTCTCGCGTTCTCGCGGCAATGTGCGTTACATCCCGGTCGGGGCCACGATGAACTACCACTTTAATCTCGATCCGAGCAACAAGCTCGATCTGTTCCTTGGCGCCGGTCTGGGCTTCCAGAGCATCAGCTGTTCCAACTTTGACACCCGCGACTGTGGGTACAACAGTGGTCTGTATGTGATTGGGCGCGCCGGCGGACGCTACTTCCTCAAGCCCAACCTGGCGCTCTACGGCGACCTCGGTGCCGGCGCCGCGACGATCAATCTCGGGCTCACCTTCAAGCTGAAGTAGTTTTGCCGATCGGGTAAGCCGTCATTTTTCGACCGCAACCCGCTGGCGGATCTGCTGCAACAAAAAACAGCGGGCGATGCATTTCTGCATCGCCCGCTGTTCTGTCGAACAACCGTCGCTCAGCGCGCGTAGCGCCTCTTGAAGCGGTCGACACGACCCTGCGTGTCGATCATGCGCTGCTGGCCCGTGTAGAACGGGTGCGAATGGCTGGTGATTTCCATGGTAATGACCGGGTAGGACTTACCGTCGGTCCACTCCATCATCTGCTCGCTGGACTGCGTCGAGCGTGTCACAAACGCAAAACCCGACGAGGCGTCCTTGAAGATCACCGGGTGGTACGCGGGATGAATGCCGTCCTTCATAGCTGCTATCTCGTCTTGAGGTCACGCGCCGGGGTACACTGGTTCCCGGCAAGCCTAAGAATGTACTGCGGGCCGATCGCTGATGGGAGTGGGGGGGGCGTGCGGGACTGGTGTCATTGGGAAGGAGACCGCAGGGCGGTGCGGGCCCCTCCGAAAAGAGCCAGGGTCGCCTGCACGAAAAATCGATCATCGCCCCCTTCGCGGCGAGCCGAGCCAAAACTGTGACACCGCCCACGCTTGCATTCCCGGTCACGAGTCATTTTAATGATACTCGCATATCACTTGCAGTTGTCGTAACTGTGTGACGCAGTTCCACGGCTTCTGCCTTCGACACTCGTTGTTTTTTCGCCTCCCGCATCGTTTGCCATGGGCATTTCGCTCCCGACCACAACCGGACGTCCGTCGCTCGACACCGTCGGCGCCACGGCGTCCTTCGCGTGCGCCGTGCACTGTGCGGTGGTTGCGCTGATGCTCGGCGTCATGCCGGCTGCGTCGTTTCTCGCGGCACCGTGGATCGACTGGGCCTTTGTGACGGTGTCGATGCTCGTCGGTCTGGCGGCGCTGCTACCCGGGTTTCGCGTGCATCGCCGTCGTGCGCCGCTCGCACTCTTCATCACCGGCATCAGCGCGCTGATCACGTTGCGGCTGCTGCACGTCAATTCGCCGCGCGTCGAAGCGCTGGTGGTGATCGCTGCTGCCGTCGCGCTCATCGCGGCACATTGGCAGAACCGTAGCGCACTGCATCGCTGCGCCAGCGGCCCGTCGCACCACGATGAGTGGCCTGTTTAAATCGCAGTGGCGTGGGATTCTGCGCTCCTGACCGCCGCCCGACATCGAAGCATCTCACAGATCGCTGACCGCTCCACAACGCAGACGCGGCTCGGCGAACAGCCCCACCCGTTACTCCTCGCGTGCCGCTCCAGCGACGAGGAGCGCCCCCGCCTCACCGTTGACTACAACGCGATAGTGAATCGGCAGCGATGGGTCGAGCGACTCCCGCACGCTGCAATATTTGGTGATGGCCAGTTCCACCGCCCGTTGCGCGTGCACGCGATCCACGCCGTCACCGGTGAGGTGATACGTGAGCTCGGCCGCGACGATCCGCTTTGGAACAGTTTCGGCTCGCGTTCCAACCGCATCGATCGTCAGCGCCGTCAGCGGGGTTCGACGCTTCGCGAGGATCTCGACGACGTCGACCGCCGTACACGCCGCCAGCGCGCTCATGACAGCATCAACCGGGCTCTGTCCAGCGACGCCGTCACCGTCGAGACGAATCGTTGGACCGTCGGGCCGCCCTGTATCGAACCGACGATCGCCGGCCCACGACAGGTGAATCGCTGAAAACGCCTTCGAAGTGCTCATACGCTCACGTGGATGATGCAGCCGTACCGGTGACGATCGGGGTGCGCACTGCGTTGCCGTACTCGGTCCAGCTTCCGTCGTAGTTCTTCACATCAGCATAACCCAGCAGGTACGTCAGCGCGAACCAGGTGTGCGAGGACCGCTCCCCGATGCGACAGTACGTGATCGTCGGCGCATCGGCGCGCAGAGTCTGCTCGGTTTCGTAGATGGCGCGAAGATCGGCAGCTGACTTGAACGTTCCATCGCCATTCGCCGCCCGTGCCCACGGCACACTGCGCGCTCCCGGGATATGCCCGCCGCGCATCGCTCCCTCCTGCGGATACTCAGGCATGTGAAGCTTTTCGCCGGTGTACTCCGCGGGTGAGCGGACGTCCACCATCTGCCCCTTTCCGCGGGAGTGGCTCAGGACATCGGGCAGGAATGCACGAATTCGCGAATCGTCCCGCTCCGATGCCACATACGTCGACGGCTCGAAACTGGTGCGATCGGTTATCAGCGGACGACCCTCCGTCTCCCACTTCAATCGCCCGCCGTCCAACAGGCGCGCGTTGCGAAAGCCGAACAGGTGGAATACCCAGAAGGCATAGGCTGCCCACCAGTTGTTCTTATCGCCATAAAAAACGACCAGCGTCGAGTCGTCGATGCCGAGGCGCTGCACCAGCGCCTGAAACTGCTCACGCGAGACGTAGTCGCGCATCACCGAGTCGTTCAGGTCGATGTGCCAGTCGATCTTCTGGGCGCCCGGGATGTGACCGAAGTCAAACAGCAACACATCCTCGTCGCATTCGAGCAGTCGCAGCTGCGGATCGTCGAGGCGTTCGGCGAGCCATGCGCTGGAGACGAGCACGTCGGGCGACGCGTAGCCGCGGTCGGCGATTGCAGGATCGGGTGCAGACAGTAAGGCGGTCATTGCAGGGGCAGAAGAGCTGACGCAGAGCACCCGGTGGGGGCGCTGCGCCGGGCGGAAACAGGCGATTGTCGACAGCGTATCGTCGCTCTCTGCACCGGTTCACGCTAGTGTGGTGTCGCAGAAGTACCGTGGCGAAAGGCGGGTGATTGATTCTGGCGCCAGCCAAGACGCCTCGCGCAGCAATAAACCCCCGCTCGCCACGTTCTCGTGCAGGGAACTCGATATCATTGGCTGATGATTCGTGATCAATCGGTTTCGTCGGCCTCGCCGTCGGTCCCCGTGATCGCCGCCGATGCGGTACGGGTGGACGGCGACGCGATCGTGTACCGACTCTACGATGTGGGCTACGAGATTTCCCTGGACCGTGTCCTCGAGTTGCTGGCGACACAGGCGCCGGAGCGGGTGAGGCCGGTGCGTGGCGAAGCGCAGGCGCTTCAGATTCCCAACCCCCCGATCACCGTCATTCTCGGGGCTGAAGAGGTGGTGTTGGGCGGTGACCGACTCACGATCGAGGTCAGCGCGCGTATCTTCGACTTCGGTGTCGTCAGTCTTCGGGCGCACGTGCCGGCCCCGTTGAATACAAGCTGGAACGGTTTCGTCGATTTCGGCGAGCGGCTGGACAGCGCGCAGGCGATTCCAGCGATGCTGGACGAGCACCTGCGTTCGCTGGCGGATCGGCTGAGCCCCTGCATCGAGCGGCCAGCCATCGCACGACAGACGGAAGATTACATCGTGTATCGGGTCGCGCGGCTGACCGACCAGCAGGGGGTGGCCATCCTGCCGTCGATGTTGCACGACACGTTGTTGACGCCGCTCCTGCTGAACGATCGCCGGCCGCTCAGCATCGACGCGATGCGCGAGCTGCTTCCGCATCGCTTCAGTTACACGTCGCAGGATCTGGCGGTGTTGACCTGGGACAATGCGCTGATTGTCGATGATTCGCTGGTCGACACCGACGTACAGTTCATACTCGAGTTCGCGAATGCACAGCTATTGGAGCTCCGCTTGTACGATGCCACGCTGGATGCCGAGTTGCCGCGGATGTACGACCGGATCGAGGCCATGCGCCCCGGGGCGCGCCGGCGCGTGCTGGTAAGTCGCCGTTACGCACCGTTGCTGGCCGAACTGCAGCGCACCGTGGCAGACAGCACGGAGCTGGTGGAGCGGGTGGAGAATGCGCTGAAGGTCACCGACGATGTGTATCTGGCACGCATTTACGGCGCCGCGCTGGAGCTCTTTCGCGGCCGGACCTGGCGTGCCGGGATCGATCGCAAGCTGGCTATCATTCGTGAGACGTACGCCATGCTCAACGACGAACAGCAGTCTGCTCGCAGCGAGGCCCTCGAAATCGCGATTGTTCTGCTGATCGTGGTCGAGATCCTTCTGGCTCTCTTCAGGCACTGATTGATGCTTCCACAGATGGACCCGTACGCGCGACATGTGTTGGTGTGCACCGGATCGTACTGCGCCCCCGATCGGCGGGGACGTCAGCTCTATGCCGAGCTTGCGCGCCTGCTGCAGCGCGAAGATCTGCTCTTTGGTCCGTCGCGCGTGAAGCGCGGCGAAACTCCCTGCCTGGGCGTCTGCGCGGCCGGGCCGATCGTGGCGGTGTATCCCGACGGAGTATGGTACGCGAACGTGACCCCGGCCCTTCTCGAGCGCATCGTGGTGGAGCACCTCAAGCGGGGAGAGGTGGTGGAGGAGGCGGTGTTTCACCGGCTCGGATCGGCCCCCTGACGCCCCGCCCGGCGGCGTTGCTCGGCCTCCAGTGCCTCGTCCAGCGCTCGAAGGTGCCGCGGCCACACGTGGTTCGCGTATGTTCGAAAGTTGGTCATCCGGTCCGGCTCGTCCAGCAGAAACGCCGCCAGCCGCAGGTGCCCTTTGCGCAAATTGCAGCTGGCACAGGCGGTCACTACGTTGCCGCCAGAGCTGTCGCCGCCGCGCACCTGCGGTTGCACATGGTCGACGGTCAGTGCCGCTGGCGCATATTGCACCCCGCAGTACACGCACCGCCACTCGTCTCTGACGAAGATTTCCTCGCGTTTCACGATGGTCGAGTTTCCTGATCCACGGCGCATCTTTTTCGATGCGGCACGCAAGTTGATTTACGATCCCGATGGCCCCGCTGCGTCCCTCGATGCGGTGCAGGACGTCCCGCGACTCACGCCTCACACTCTGGACAAGGCCCGTATGGCACGTACCCGCGACCGCATTCTGAGCAATCTGGAAGAGATGTACAAGGAGGCCTTTGATCGGGCGAGGGCATCGGAGGATCCGTCGCAGATGGTGAATCTCGATTTTGCGTACCGTCGCGAGCAGCTCTACTTCGAAATTCTGCTCGACCTGCGCGACTCGATGGACCGCCGCTCGTGACGCGCCGTGCGTGGCGGTGATGTGACGCCCATTTCGCTGGTGTTCGTCAACGGTCGCATCCACACCGGCGATGTGCGGCGGCCGATGGCGGACGCAATTGCCGTGGCGGGGCGCGAGTTTGCGCTGGTGGGCTCGAGTGCCGAGGTGCGCAAGCTGGCAGGCGCCAGCGCCAGGGTCGTGGATCTGCGCGGGGCGACCGTTCTCGCCCTCACCGACCACGCCACTCTTCGGCGTGGCGGGCCCGCGTCGCTGGTGGTGCTTGCCGCCGATGGTGTCACCGAGGTGCTGCGGATGGTGGACGGGACGATCGTGGCCGCCAGGACGCCGTGATCGGCGACTGTTCGTGACGGAGTCGCTTCGCCGGATGGTGACCTGGGTTGGGCTCGGTGTGGCGTCCGCAGGCGGAACGGGTGCTCTCGCTCGCGCACAGGCGTCGTCGCGCGCGTCGGCGTGGACCTTCGTCTACACGGTGACGGCGTCCGCCAACGGTCGCCGCGCAGAGAGCGCAGACCTGATCCTCGACGTGGCTGTCTGGCACGGTGTGGCACGAATCGGCGTGCGGAGCGGTGGGCTCCGTCGGCTTGCCGGCGACAGCGGCACCATCCTCGTCCGCAGCAGCGACAGTTCGGTCGTCGTGGTGAATGCTGCCCGTCGCGAGGCCATCGTTGCTCGCGGCGGAGAGGTGGCGTCGCTGGTTGGTTTTGGCGGAACCGGCGGTGTGCAGCTCACCGTCTCCGATGTCGCGTCGAGCGTCAGTCGTCGGGGTCGCGGCCCGACCGCGTTCACCTTTGCGACACAGCGCGTCGACGCGACGCAGCGCTACACGCTGCAGATCACAGCCGGCAGCGTGGTCCGTCTTCTCCGCACCGACCAGCAGTTGACGCTCGTGCTCAGCCGCGATCTCGAGCGACTCGATCCCGGGTTTCGGTCGTTTGTGACGCACTTTCTGCGTGCGCTCGACACGCCGCCGGAGGTACGGGAACAGCTGCGGAGGTCCGCGCGCCCGCTGCCCGACGGGTTTCCGGTCCAGAGTGTGATTCTGGCATCGACCGTCACCGGGAGCGATACGCTGCGCACCGAGCGACGCGCGGTGCTCAGCGGGTTCAAGGCGGTGGCGGTCGACACCGGCACCTTTGCCGTACCCGCCGGGTTTCGCGTCACCGAGATGAGCCGTCTCCTGAAAACACGCCCGCGGTCCTGATCGAAATGACCGACGTGTTCGCAGGCTCCGGCAGATCGGTGCCTGTACACACCGCGATCAGTGAGATATCCGTGTGCGGTCGGTATGCGATCAGCAGGCGATCAGTATGCGACGATCTTCCGATACGCCTGCCTGAACGTTTCCTGTTGCGGCAGGGTCGCGTCTTCCAGCTGCGGAGCGTAACCCACAAACGTGTCAGTGCTCGCGACCCGCATCACCGGCGCGTCCAGATACGCAAAGCACTCGTCGGCGATCGCCGCCGCGATCTCTGCGCCGTACCCCCACGACTGCGCGTCCTCGTAGCCAACGATCACGCGATTGGTCTTTCGAATGCTCGCGAACACCGTCTCCTTGTCCCACGGCGAGAGCGTGCGGAGGTCGATCACCTCGGCGCTCACCCCTTCGTCTGCCATCTGATTGGCTGCTGCCAGCGCACGTTGCACCGTGGCGCCGTAGGTCACGACGGTGACGTCGGTACCCTCACGCGCAACGCGCGCCTTCCCGAACGGGATCATGAAGTTCGGGCCGGGATTCATCGCCTTGTTGTAGGTCTGGCGATAGAGGTGCTTGTGCTCCAGAAAGAGTACCGGGTCCTCACAGCGAATCGCAGTGCGCAGCAGCCCGCTGGCATCCAGTGCGTTGCTGGGGCACACCACACGCAACCCCGGCGTATGCGTGAACAGCGACGCGCCGGTCTGTGAGTGAAACACGCCGCCGCGAATGTAGCCACCGTAGGTGGTCCGGATCACGACTGGAGCGGCGAACGCATTGTTGCTGCGCCAGCGCATGGTCGCGAGTTCATCGCGAATCTGCATGAACGCGGGCCAGATGTAGTCGAAGAACTGAATCTCGACGACCGGCTTGAATCCGCGCAGTGCCAGGCCTATCGCGCGTCCCACAATGTTCGCTTCGGCGAGTGGCGAGTTGTACACCCGGTTGCTGCCGAACTCCTTCTGCAGACCGTGCGTGACCTTGAACACGCCACCCTTGCCCTTGACCTTCTCGAGCACGTCGGCGCGGCTGGCATCAGCCACATCCTCACCGAACATGAGGATCCGCGGATTCCGGCGCATCTCATCCCGCATGCACTGGTTCAGCAACTCCACCATGGTGGTCTCGCTGCCGCTGAACTGCGGATCGTCCTCGGTATCGAACTGTTCCCCCGTCGGATCGACTTCCGGCGAGTACACGGCATGGTAGACGGTGCTCGCGTCAGGCTGCGCTGCCGCAAGGGCGTCGTCGGTGGCCTGCAGCAGCTCCGCTTCCACTCCATCGGCGATCACTGCCAGATCTTCGTCCGTCGCGAAGCCGTGCTCCACCAGCCAGGCGGGGAAAGTGCGCAGCGGGTCGCGCTCGGCATCTGCCTCACGTTCCTCGGCCGGACGATACATCGTCTCGTCGTCGGAGAGCGAGTGTGAATAGGGTCGGATCACCTTCGCGTGAACGAATGCCGGGCCCTGACGCTCGCGCGCATAGCGCACCGCGCGCTCCATCACCTCGTAGCTCGCCAGCAGGTCACAGCCATCGACTTCCTGGATGTACAGGCCGGGGAAGCCCTTCACCAGCCTGGAGATCGATCCGCCAGCGGTGCCAACCTCGACCGGAACGCTGATGGCGTAGCCGTTGTCTTCCACCAGATAGACGATCGGCAGGTTCAGGTTGCAGGCCGTATTCAGCGACTCCCAGAATTCCCCCTCCGAGGTCGTCCCGTCGCCGGTCGTGACGAGGGTCACCTCCGTGCCGCGCGCGCCATCCATCACTTCGTTGCGCATCGTGGCTTCGGCAGTCCCCACCGCCTGCAGGAACTGCGTCCCGGTCGGTGACGAGGTCGAGACGATGTTCAGGGCCGTGCTGCCCCAATGGCTCGGCATCTGACGGCCGCCGGAGTTGGGATCGCGCGCTGCGCCAACCGCCGAATACAGCATGTCCACCGCGCTCATGCCCAGCTGCAGACAGAGCGCGCGGTCGCGGTAGTAGAGATAGAACCAGTCGTGGCCCGGACGGAGAACCATGCCGGCGGCGGTCAGCACCGCTTCGTGACCGGCACCGGAGATCTGGAAAAAGATCTTGTTCTGCCGCTTGAGCTGCACTTCCCGGTCGTCGATGCGCCGCGAGAGGAGCATCGTTCTATAGGCCGCGAGCAGCTGATCGCGGGAGAGTCCCGCGGTGTAGGTCTCGGACGTGGCTAGCGAGGTCATCCCGCGACTCGGTCAGGAGGAGATACACGCCGGCGCGCGACTGTGCACGCTGCGCGAATATGCATGGCTCAGCACCCCAGACCTACCTGTGCGCCACGCTCTAGGCAACTTAAGCGGCGCGGGACGTCAGACCTACGGGGCGCACGCGGAATTCACATTGAGCCGGCACGGTCGTTTCCCGTCCGCTTCCCGCTCCGTCGCGAAGTGTGCGCTTTAATGGATAGTTTTACAGCATCCCACACAAGAGAGGTTCACATCGTGTCACTCAATTGCCTTCGACGCAGACTCCTGGCACTGGTCCTGGCCACCGGCGCTCTCACCGACCTCGCCGCTGCGCAGAGTGGACTGCTCGGCCGCGTGAAGCGCCGCGTCGAGGACAACGTCGGGCGGCAGGCGGAGCGCATGGTGGACTGCGCCATGGGCGATCAGACCTGTGTGGACAAGGCGCGAGCCGAGGGTAAGCCGGTCCGGATCGACTCCACCCGTACGGGTGGCGACGCCGTCGTGAGCGCTGGCAGCGGTGGCGGCAGCGGCGCCGGCAGCAACGCCGTCTGGGCCAACTACGATTTCGTGCCGGGAACAAAGACGATCTTCTATGAGGATTTCAAGAACGACGAAATCGGTAATTTTCCGCGCCGATACGAGTTTCAGGACGGCAACATCGAATTGGTGACGTTTCGCGATCGTACGTGGCTGCGCGTGGCGACCACCGGACGCTTCTCCATTCCGTTACCAGTCATCCTGCCAACGCGCTACACTCTCGAAATGGATTACTGGGGCACTGGTGGCGAGTGCTGGATCTATACCGATGGCAGCACCGGCGGAAATACGCATTTCGTCATCGGCGCCGACGGCGGTGGCGGGCTCGCCAACGGAAGCGCCGGCGCGGCGAAAATGTGGGGTAACGCCGGCGAGAACCTGACGCATCAATTGCGGATCCTGGTGGATGGCTCGTACGCGAAGGTCTACATTGATGCACGGCGCGTTTCAAACGTCCCCAATTATCAGGGTGTGCATGGGAACAAGGTCGGCTTCTATTGCGACCCCGGTATCTCCGTGGGCGGAATCCGTGTCGCAGAGGGTGGGAGGAAGTTGTACGATGCCCTAGCGGCCGATGGCCGGGTCGCGACGCAGGGCATTCTGTTCGATGTCGGCTCGGATCGGATTCGTCCGGAGAGCGCGCCGACGCTGAAAGAAATTGCGGCGATCGTCACGGATCACGACGGTCTGCGCCTCCTCATCGAGGGGCATACCGACAATGTCGGGGCGCCGGCGGCCAATCTCGATCTCTCGAAGCGCCGCGCGGATGCGGTGAAGGCGTATCTCGTTGGGACACTCCGCGTTGACGCCGCTCGTCTCGAAGCGTCTGGATTTGGCAGTATAAAGCCAGCACAACCGAATACGACCGCCGAAGGCCGCCAGACCAATCGGCGCGTGGAACTGGTGAAGTTGCCGTAATTGCCGTCTCTTCAAGCCACCACCATTGCGTGGCGCGTGACCCGAATCCCGGAGCGTCGTATATCCGGAGAAGACTGTCCGCGCCATTCGGTGTTTTCCCGTCGTCCGTCAACGCTTCCACCGGTACTCGCTTCGTGCCATCGCATTGTGTGTTCTGTGACCTGATCAAGGGTGCAGGGGAAGTATCCATCTGCTACGAAGACGCAGATGCCGTTGCCTTCATGGATATTCAGCCGGTGAACCGCGGGCACGCGTTGGTCGTGCCACGTGAGCACTACACGTCGCTGGAGGACATTCCCGGGCCTCTCGGCAAGCATCTGTTCGATGTGGCGTGGCGTCTTGGCGAGGTGATTCGCGATGTGACGCGGTGCGATGGCATGAACCTGCTGGTGAGCAGCGGCAGCGCGGCCGGCCAGGATGTGTTTCACTACCACGTCCACGTCATTCCCCGGATGCACGGCGACGGCTGGGACGTTCCGTTGCCCTTCACCGGCGGTACGCCGTCGTCGCGCCAGCGCCTCGACGCAACCGCCGTGCAGATCCTGACCGCGTTGCACGACCCGATGCGCGTAAGGGAGGCCGCCACAAGCCACTTGCGACGCAGCACCGACAGCATCTGAGCCCTGCGACAAGCGCCTTGCACCAGTTCTCGCGCGCGCTGCGCCGCTGACGGTGACAGAGCTGGTGCAGGGGAGGGGCTTGCGAAACTCGAGTCCTCGTTCAATTCTGTTGCTCAGACGCACGTGCATGCTTCAGGGACGTCATCGGCCATCGAGGGCTGTGAATGCATCGTTCAGAACTGCGCTTCAGAGATCGTCAGGCGGCATCGAGATGACCGCCTTCTGGCACCACCAGCCACAGCTGCGACGTCCCGTTGGACGCGCCCCACGCTGCGACCGGTTCGAGCGCCGCGACAGCCTCGTCCCCGCCGTCCGCCGGGCACTCAAGACAGCCGCTTATCGCGATTGTGATCACCACTGCGTGTACTGCGGGTGGGTGATGCCGTTTGCCGAAGCGACCCTTGATCATGTGCAGCCGATCGCACGCGGCGGCCGGTCCCAACCAGGCAACCTCGTCGTGGCCTGCGGCCCCTGTAACCGGCTGAAGGCGGACCTGCATCCGCACGACTTCTTCGCGCGGTGGCCGAGTGCAGGTGAGAACTTCATGCGCTACGCGCGAGCGGTGCACCGTGCGCTGAAGCGATCAGCGCGTCGGGCGGTCAGTCTGGCGTGGGCCGAGGCGGCGTGAGATCTGCCGGGGATGAGCGTCTCTGACCACGCTCACTCCCGGACGCGTTGCGCACTCGGCGTGATTCGCTGGAGCTCAGCCGCCAACGAGCGCACCAGCGCGCCGACCAACAGTGTCGGTCGCCCCCACTGCTCGCCGTCCACCTCGATCACGGCGCCGCTGCGGACCGCCCGCAAATCACGCCAGCCGGGCGCCCCGCGCAGCAGGTCGAGCTGACGTACCCCGCCACCGCGACGTCCCACGATCAGGACATCGGGATCGCGCGCCAGAAACGCCTCGAGCGAGAGCGTTGGAAAGTCCCCGGCCACGTCGGCGAACGGATTGTCGGCGCCGGCCACGCCGATCAGCTGTGCCATGTAACTGCCCGCCGCGGCGACGATCACCGGCGATCGGCTGACGATGTAGACCGCCTTGACCCGCGGACGACTGGCAACCGCACGTTGCACCACCTGCAACTCGGCGCGCAGCCGATTCGCTGCCGTCGAGGCGCGTGGCGCGATGCCGAGCAGTGCGCCGAGGTTCTGCAGCGTCGCGAACAGCGCGGTGGTGTCCTTTGTCTCGACCAGATACACCGGCACGCCGAGCGCACGCATCCGGCTCACCGCTGGCGTTGTCGCCTGCCCCTTCCACGCAATCAGCAGGTCGGGACGCGACGCAATCAGCACTTCAACACTGGGATCGATGCCGCCACCCAGATTCGCAGCCTTGGCCACCGCCGTCGCCGTGTCGTATCGTGTGCGCGCCACGACCCGATCGGCAGCGCCGAGCGACACCATCATATCGATCGATGACGCGACCAGCGACGCCACTCGCGTGACGGGGGCGGTCACCGTCACCGATTGGCCGGTCCCGTCGCGCACCGTGACCGACTGCCCACACAGTGGCGCCGAAAGGAGCACCAGTACCGCCGCCGCTCTCAGAATGTTCGTGAGTTCCATGTCCGAAGCGAAGCGCCGTGTGACGACAGAACAAAGGTGCATACCTGCGCGTGATCGATCTGCAGCAAAAATGAGCGCGCGGGCGGAAGATCCAACAGAACGACGGCGGCCGCACGAATGCTGCCGGCGTGTGCCACGACCAGCAGGCGTGTGTCGTCGCGCGCAAGCGAGTCCAGCCAGGAACGCACTCGCACGATGACATCGGCGAAGGACTCGCCCCCCGGAGCGCGCACGTTGGTCCAATCGGCCATCCACTCCTGCACACCCGGGCCATCGGTGGCTTCGAGTTCGGCCCATGTGCGCCCCTCCCATGTCCCGAAATGCATCTCCCGCAAACGTGGCTCGGTCGTCACGTGGCCCATCGTCAGTCGCTCGGCAGACGCAGAGGCGCGCACCAGATCGCTGCTGATGCATGCGATGTCCTGCACGTCCAGACGACGCGCCAGCGATTCGATCTCATCGCGACCCTGGTCGGTGAGCGCACGATCGGTGTGGCCGATGCAGAATCCGTCCATGTCCTGCGCCTTGCCATGGCGTACGAAGTGGAGGGTCAGCGCCACCAGACCGCCACGCCGCGCGACACCATCGGCGCGCTCGCCAATGCCAGATAGGTGGCCGTTTCGACGGCCTGATTCGCGGCGCCGAGGCAGTCACCCGTCATGCCCCCGATGCGGCGACGGAAGTAGCGTCCAAGAACGAAAGTGATCGCCGTCGCGAGGAGCGTCAGAATACCGACCGCAATCGCGTCCCCGAAGAGCGCCACCAGCACCAGCAGCGACAGCACCGACCCGGCCGCCAGACGAGCCGGCGTGACGCTGGCGGCGAACGGCTTCGACTTGCTGGTGTCGGCGTCGCTCACATACCGCAGTCCCGCGATCAATGGCAGGCTGCTCCAGCGCCCAAGCACGTGACCGGCGATCAGCGCTGCCACGAACAGCAGCGGCGAGTAGGTGGCGATGATGGTGAGGGCTGCGATCCGCATCACCGTCACGAGCAACAGACCGATCGCTCCGTAGGAACCGATGCGACTGTCCTTCATGATCACCAGCACCTGCTCGATCGTCCATCCACCACCGAATCCGTCGCAGGCATCTGCCAGCGCATCCTCGTGAAACGCACCCGTGATTCGCACCGTCGCCGCGACCGCCGCCACCGCGCCGACGAGGGGATTCCACCAGTGGAGTCCGATCAGCCCCACCGCAGCGCCAATCGCTCCGACAACGACACCCACCAATGGGAAGTAGGGTGTGGATCGTGCGAGGTCGTCGGGGGCGTGCGTCACCCACGACGGCACGCGAATTCGAGTCAGGAACATTACCGCCGTGAGTGCAATCCGGATCGGCGTACGGATCGGCCCCTCGACCACGGCGTCGGCGTGTGCGATATCGGTCACAGTGCGGTGGCGCCGCTCACGCCGGCGCTCTCAAACGTGGCCATCTCAGTCATCATGCGCGCTGCTGCCTGAATCAATGGCAGGGCCAGCGCGGCACCTGACCCCTCGCCGAGCCGCAACTCGAGGGCGAGGAGCGGCTGCGCCTGCAGCGCTGCCAACGCAATCGCGTGCCCAGGCTCACTGCCGAGGTGGGCAAACACGCACGACTGCAGCACCGAGCTGTCCATTCGATGCGCGACGAGAATGGCAGCCGTGCTGATGTACCCATCCACGACGACGATCATCCCGTGTGCGGCCCCCTGCAGCGCCGCACCAACCATCGCTGCGATCTCCAATCCACCTACCGCCGCCAGGAGCGGCTGCGGCTCGAGCGTTGCGGCCCGGTGCAGCGCGAGCGCCTCGGAGACCACCGAGATCTTGTGCCGATGGCGCGCTTCGTCGATACCGGTGCCACGTCCAACCGTATGCACCGGTTCAGCCGCCGTGAGCGCACTGGTCAGCGCCGCCGCCGCAGTGGTGTTGCCGATCCCCATTTCGCCCAGGAGCAGCGCCTGCACGCCAGCGCCGTGCGCGCGATCGGCAGCGTCCCGTCCCGTCTGCAGCGCACGCGCACATTCATCAGGTGTCATTGCGGGTGACACGCGCATGTTGCGTGTGCCGCGGCGTACCGAGGCGTGCACGACGCCGGCCACCTCGCGCAGATCAGCATCTACGCCCACGTCCACAACTTCGAGTTCCGCGCCGACGCTCCGTGCAAACACGCAGATCGCTGCTCCACCGCGTGCAAAGTTGCGCACCATTTCGCCGGTGACGGCCTTCGGAAACGCACTCACGCCATCGTCGGCCACGCCATGATCGGCCGCGAACACGACCACCCGGGCACGGTCCACCCGCGGTGACAGCGTCGCCTGAATACAGGCCAGCTGGACCGCAAGCGACTCGATCCGTCCCAGCGCACCGAGCGGTTTGGTTTTCGCATCCACGACAGCCGTCGCCTCGTCGAACAGCGGCGCGTGTCGCCATGGTACCACAACAGGATCCAGCACGTAGTTCTGCATCAGAAAGTGTTCACGATACGGCGTAAGAGGGGTTCATCGGCATACGTTCACGGAGCGGCGATGTCACGCGGCTCTCAGAAATCGACCGGGCGCAGATAGCTCTCACCGATCGCAGTGGGACCGAGCAGCGCCACCGTCGGCAGGCGACGCTTCCAGTGCGTGGAGTCCAGTCGGTGACGCACCGTCTCGATATCCGTATGACTGAATCCGCGCGCGACCAGATCGTCGGGCGTCCAGCCGTTGAGCATCCAGTTCAGGAGCTCGTCAGCACGCGCGTAGCTGATGCCGAAATCTCCTTCGTCGGTCTGGCCCTGTATCAGATCGGCCGAGGCGGGCTTCTCCACGATCGCGTCCGGCACGCCGAGGTGGCGCGCGAGAGCCCACACCTGCGACTTGTAGAGGTCGCCCAGCGGATTGATCGGCGGCGAATCATCGGCGTGCCACGTGTAGTACCCGAACAGGCGTTCCGTCTTGTTGCCGGTACCCAGCGGCACGGCGCGGTGCTTCGCGCTCATGTCGAAGAGCGTGATCATGCGTGTCCGAGACATCACATTGCCACGACGGGCCGGATCGGCGTCGGGCTCCTGCTGCAGATACCCATCCACCGCCGCCGTGATCTCCATCGTGCGATGGTCCACGCCCAACGCATCGATCACCAACTGTGCATGATCCAGACTGTCGGCGCTGGATGACCGGTAGGGCATCCGGATGGCCAGCACATTCGCGGCGCCGAGCGCTCGCGCGGCGAGGTACGTCGTGACGGCGGAGTCGACGCCTCCGGACAGGCCGATGACCGCCTTCGTAAAGCCGCGCCGCGCCATCTCATCGCGAACGAACTGCACCAGCCACCGCTCCACGAGCGGCGCGTCGATGTCCAACGGCGCTGGACCGCCGGAGATGAGCACCGTGGGTGTCAGACGGACGCCCGTGAGTGCCGAAGATGCGGGTGCACCAGGTGCAGGTGCAGGTATGTCGGCGGCGTCGGCGGCGTCGAATGACAGCGTGTACGGCGCGCGGGCCATCGCCGCGGCGACGTTCTGTTCCAGGTGGGGCCACGCATGGGCGACGTCGCTGAGCAGCGGCGCGTCGGTCCGTGCGCGTACGAGATCGCCCAGATCGCAGGTCAGTGTGGCCATTGCCGGCACGAAGAGGGGGAGCGTGAGGCGCACGTCGCCGTGCGGCCCCGCGATGAGCGAACTCCCGCTGAACATCTTGCCCCCTTCGCTCCCAACCAGATTGCTGAGCGAAACGAACATGCCATGCTCCTCGGCGATGTCGCGGATGAGCCGCTCCCATCGATGCACACTGGCGGGTCCGTCGGTGGCGTCGCTCCGCGGCCATGGACCGCGCGCCGGAGCGGCCGATGACACGAACACGACCTCGGCGCCGTCCAGCGCCGCGATCGTGCCGGTGATCGAGTGCCATGCGTCTTCGCAGACCAGCATGGCCGCGCGCCCCCATCGGGTATCAAAGGCACGCAGCTCGCGTCCCGCCTCGACGAAGCGCGCCTCGTCGAAGAGCCCGTACGTTGGCAGGAAGTTCTTCCGATGCACATGCCGCACCACCGCCGCTGCGCCGCCGAGCGAGACGTACATCACGCTGTTGAAGAGCGTGTTCCGCCACCGCTCGTAGAAGCCGATCACGACGTCGAGCGTATCGCCGTCTGCTGCGACGCGACTGAAGTCGGCCTGCAACTCGGTCGCGAGGGTGCCGGCGGTGACGGCGAGATCGCGCACGCCCCCTTCCAGGAAGTACCCGGTCAGTGACGTCTCCGGAAAGTGCAGCACATCCGGACGCGGGGCCTGTTCGAGCGCGCGCGCCAACAGCGCGGCGATCTGGGTGCGGTTTGCGGTGTAGTTGGCCTTGGCGGGTCGAAGCTGCGCGAGGCCCAGGTGAAGCAGACGAGGCATGCTCCAAAGCTATCAGGGCCAGCGGTCGCCGGCCGAGGCAATCTCACGGCGGGCCTCCCGCCATACATTCCCGATGTGATCAGACTCTCCCTCACCGTCGCCCTCGTCGCCCTGACGGGCCCACTCACCGCGCAGGGTACCGACCCCGCCGCGATCGTTCCGCTCCCCCAGTCGTCGGTCGTCCTGGCCCGCGATGGCGCGGTCATCGGTGAATTCGGCAAGCAGGTCCGCACGAGTATCTCGCTCAGCGCACTGCCGCGATATGTGGGGCAGGCGTTCGTCGCCGTGGAGGACCAGCGGTTCTATCAGCACGATGGCGTCGACCTCGTCGGCGTCGCCGCGGCGGTGAAGGACGCGGTGATGGGAAACGCCCGCGGCGCGAGCACGATCACCCAGCAGCTGGTCGGGAACATGCACCCCGATCTGATCGATCGGCGCGATGCCTCCATCGGTCGAAAGCTTCGCGAGCAGACCGCCGCGCGCGACATGGAGCGTCGCTATACCAAGGCGCAGATCCTCGAAGCCTATCTGAACACGATTCACTTCGGGCACGGGTGGTACGGCATCGACGCCGCGGCGCGCCACTATTTCGGCAAACCCGCCTCGCGCGTGACGCTGACCGAGGCGGCCACGCTGGCCGCGATGCCAAAGGGTCCGGCGCTTTACGATCCGGTGAAGTATCCGGATCGCGTCAAACAGCGACGGAATCTCGTGCTCGCGTTGATGGCACAGCAGAGCTACATCACGGCGAGCGAGAAACTGGCGGCGCAGGGAATGGCGCTGGCGACGACGAGCCAGTCGGTGGATGCGAGCTTCAGTTACATGGTGAACGTGGCGCGCGTGCAGGCCGAGCGCGGCGGCGTTAACGTGCGTGAGGGCGGCTATCGTGTCTACACCACCATCGATGCCGGCTTGCAGCGTGCGGCTGCCGCTGCGTTGCGAGAGGTCGTGAACGGCGCCGAATCGCCGCGCAAACGAAAGAAGGGTGCAGGCCCTGCGCCTGCCCCGGGGAGTCTGCAGGGTGCGCTGGTCATGCTCTCGCCCTACACCGGCGAAGTGCTGGCGTTGGTCGGGGGCAAGGACTTCGCCGCCTCGTCGTTTGACCGCGTGATCGATGGCCGCCGCCAGCCCGGCTCCAGCTTCAAGCCGTTCGTCTACGGCACCGCGCTGCTGCAAGGCATCCCGGCCAACACCATCGAGCAGGACACGGCACTCCGAATCGCGTTGCCTTCCGGTCAGGTCTATTCGCCCGACAACGCCGACGGGAAGTTCCTCGGCGCCCTCACCATGCGCGAAGCGCTCGTGCAATCGCGCAATCCGGTTGCGGTGCAACTCGGCATGCAGGTCGGGATCGACAGTGTGGCGGCGTTGGCGAAGCGGATGGGGCTCGAAGCCACCATCCAACCCTATCCCTCCAGCGCGATCGGCACTGCCAGCGTTCGTCCGCTGGACATGGCGAGTGCGTTCGGCACCATCGCGAACGGTGGGGCCGCCGTCAAGCCTCGATTCGTGCAGCGCGTGGACGATCGCAGCGGGCGCACGGTGTTCACGCCACGCGTCGCTGCGCCGCAGTACGCGCTCGACAACCGGGTGGCGTTCGTGCTGCGGGACATGATGCGTGACGTGGTCGAACGCGGCACGGCGACGTCGGTGCGTCGCTACGTACCCGCGCGTATTCCTGTGGCGGGCAAGACCGGAACGACCAACGGCAGCACCGATGTCTGGTTCGTTGGCATGACTCCCGATCTGGTCGGTGCCGTGTGGGTTGGATACGACACACCAAAGCCGATCAACGGCGGACAGGCCGCCGGCGGCACCATCGCGGCGCCAATCTTTGCACGTGCCGTGCAGGCGTACTATGCTGGCGGTCGCGCCGCGCTGCCGTGGATACCACCGCCGGGTGTGCTGTCGATGGAGCTGGATCGCGACACAGGACTTCCCGCCACCGCCGCCACACTCGCCGAGAAGCGCTACACCGAGTGGTTCGTCGCTGGTACCGAGCCGGGGGCAATTCCGGTCGATATCTGGAAGCTGATGGAGCTGGGTGGGATCGGGCGCTGACGAAGTCTCCAGTTCCGATGCAGCTTTGACAGGTAATCGCTGGCGATCCGTTTCACCTTCATGTCCTGCCGAGATGCGTCAGACACTGACTGCCGTTGTAATCGCCGCCGTACTCTCCACCGCTGCAGCTGCGCAGGGACCGACAGTCGCGGCCGCGCAGTCGGCGCTGGGTCGCTGCACCTACGACACCTGCGCCCTGCGCATCGAGCCAGGTCTGTTTAATCGGCGCATCTACGCGGGCCGGGTCTCGATTCCGGTGTCGATGGGTCTGACGGGCGACGGTCTCGTATCTGCGGTGGAGCGGGTACCTCAGGCACTTGCTGAGGCACAGAAGGGGAGCACGAGCACTATCGTAAGCCTTGTCGGACTGGTGATCACGTCGGTGGCCTTTGCCTACGTGTTCCAAAGCGCATTCGACGTCAACGGCGAGAATACGAACAATGCGGGCGCATTCACGGCGTTCGCGGTCGGAACGGCCGCCGGCGTCACCAGCGCGGTGCAACGGAAGAACGCCGAGCGACACTTCGCGCGTGCGGTGTGGCTTTACAATCGAGAGCTATCCCGATAAGGCCGTGACTTTGCAGCACGCATCGCCGCGGTCACGTTTCGCCGTACCACTCGTATCCGCGATCGCTCCAGTTTCCGCCATTGGCTCAGTTGCCCACCGGCAGTGTTTCGCGGAGAACGCCCCACTGGCGGCCGGCACCAGTGGGGCGTTCTGAATCAGCGATCAGCGCACGCTCGAACTACAGCGACGCCAGCTCACGCTCGATCACGCGTTCCACTTCACTCTGCGGTACGAGCGCGACCTTCAGCACCTCTTCCAGCGTCTGTACCGGATGGAAGGTGAGCGTTTGCCGCACCTCCTCAGGCACATCCTCAAGATCCGCTTCATTGGCCTTCGGAATGATCACATGCCTGATGCCGGCTCGATGCGCGCCAAGCACCTTCTCCTTGATCCCACCGATCGGCAGCACTCGACCACGAAGGGTGATCTCCCCGGTCATGCTCACATCCCGCCGAACGGGGCGACCGCTCATCTCGCTGACCAATGCCGTCGCAATGGCGATGCCAGCGCTCGGACCGTCCTTGGGAATCGCGCCCGCTGGCACATGGATATGCGCCTCCACCGCGCCGAGGCGGTTAGCCGGAATACCGAGCAGTGCCGCGTTATTGGTTGCATAAGTAAACGCCGCGCGCGCACTCTCCTTCATCACGTCGCCGAGTTGCCCGGTCAGTATCAGCGATACCGGACCACTGACGCCGAGCCCATCCGAAATCGTCTCGACTGCCGCATCGGCGACCCCGGAACGCGGTGCGCTGCGCGTGCCGGGACGCCGTACTGATGCTTCAACGAACATGATGTCACCACCCATCGGGGTGTAGTACATGCCGTTCGCGATCCCGACCGAATCGGTGTCCGAGATCTTCTCCGGATGCACGCGCGGGCGGCCCAACAACTCGCGAACATCGGCACTGTCGAGCACAGACGGCACCTTCGCCGCTTCGTCGCCGCCGGCCGCAAGCTTTCGTGCCACCTTGCGCGCCACCGCGCCGATCTGACGCTCCAGCTGACGCACACCTGCCTCACGCGTGTACTGACTCACGACGGTCATCACCGCATCAGGCGTCAGTGTGATACCGGCGCTCTTGAGCCCACTCTCATCGAACTGCCGCGGTACGAGGTACTGGGTCGCAATCCCTGCCTTCTCGCGCTCGGTGTAGCCGCTGAACTCCACCACCTCCATGCGATCCAAGAGCGGACCCGGGATGTTCTGGATGAAGTTCGACGTGGCGATGAACAGCACTTCACTCAGATCGAACGGGACTCCGAGGTAGTGATCGGTGAAGCTGTTGTTCTGCGCCGGGTCCAACACCTCGAGAAGTGCACTGGCTGGGTCACCCTGAAAGCCGCTCCCAAGCTTGTCCACCTCGTCCAGCAGAAAGACGGGGTTCTTGGTGCCGGCAGATTTCATTCCATTGACGATGCGGCCGGGCATCGCACCGACGTAGGTGCGGCGGTGACCACGAATGTCCGCTTCGTCACGCACGCCGCCCAGCGCAATCCGGACATACTCGCGCCCCAATGCACGCGCGATGGATTTGGCAATCGATGTCTTGCCGACGCCTGGCGGTCCGTTGAACAGCAGAATCGGACCGCGCGCCATGGCACGCGACTTCGCTTCCTTCGTATCCGTGATGGGCTTGGCGAGCGTCGGCCGGGTTTCATCATCGGCCGCCAACTTTGATGCCGGCAGTTCACCCGTCGCATGCAACTCGGCCTCCAGCTGCCTGGCGCGCAGCTGACGTACGGCGAGAAACTCGAGCACCCGATCCTTCACATCCTGCAAGCCGAAGTGGTCGTCTTCCAGCACGCTCACCGCGTGGTTCAGGTCCAGCTGGTCGTCGCTGCGCGCATTCCACGGCAACTCGGCCAGCGATTCGAGGTACGTGCGGATGACCTGTGCTTCCATGCTCTCGCGACCGGCGCGCTCCAGGCGCCCCAGCTCACGATCCACCTCCTTCTGCGCCTCCTTCGGCAGTTCGAGCTTGCCCAGCTTCTCCCGCAACGCCTCCACTTCCTTGCTCGAGTCGTCATCGCCGAGCTCCTTCTGAATCGCCTTCAGCTGCTCGCGCAGGAACATCTCGCGCTGGCGGTCGCCCAGCTCCTCCTGCACCTGATTCTTGATCTCCTCCTGCGCCGACAGCATCCCGATCTGACGCTGGACGTGCACCAGCACGCGCCGAATGCGCTCCTCCACGCTGAGCGTCTCGAGCAGTGCCTGCTTCTGCGGGACGTCCACATCCAGATATCCCGCCACGAGGTCGGCGAAGCGGCCCGGCTCGGTCACGCTGTCCAGCACCTGGTGCACGGCCTCCTCGGGGAGTCCGCGCTTCTCGCCGAGTTCCGTCGCGCGCTCGCGAGTCTCGCGATGGAGCGCCTCAAAGGCCGGATCCTTCGGATCGATGGGCTCCATGTCGGCGGTCGGAACGACCACGGCCTGCAGGTAGCCATCGGTCTTGCTGAACTGGAGTGCGGTCGCGCGCTGCTCACCCTGCAGCAGCAGCTGGACCCCACCCAGGCCACGCTGGATCTGGCCGATGCGGGCGATGACGCCGGTGGTGTAGAGGACGTCGCCCGTGGGCTCGTCGGAGTTGTCGCGCTGCGCAACGGCGAAGACGAGGCGGTCGCCCTTCAGCGCCGTCTCGATGCCGCGCAGGGTCCCCGGTCGCCCAGCGGCGATTGGGGCCGTAAGGCCGGGGAAGATCACCTGACCGCGGAGTGGCAGGACTGGCAGGGTCTGACGTTCAGCCATGGGGCAAACTCTCTCTCTGGATTCTGCGGATGCCTGGCAATGCCCGCAGCTACGATACGGATGCGACCTGCGGAACTCTGCCAGACGGAAGCCCATGCCAGAGCCGCCGTCCACGATGAAGCCGGTCGCATCACCTGTCCGACCTATTCGCAAGGGACGCGCACAGTGCCCGGTGCCAAGTCGGCACCTCGGCCCAAACTTTTCCGGCCTCTCTGGCGTATAGGGTGCCAACTGGTCAGGCTCGACCACCCAGCAGGCTCGGCGGTGCCACGCAAACCACAGACTTTCTCACGCGGCCTCGCAAGTCAGCTCAGTGCCGAACCCGTCCATGCCTCCTGTGCGTGGTCCAAAGATGCTATCCTATATACACCGCAGTTCTGACTCCTCTAGACGGCCCCACGTGCCTGATCCGGTAGATGCCACCGCCGACAGCGAATTGCTGGCGCGTGTTGAGCGTGCTCTCGCCCCGCAATACGAGGTCGTGGGTGAACTCGGCCGCGGCGGTATGGGCATTGTCTACCGAGCGCGCGACACACGGCTGAAGCGCACGGTGGCCGTGAAGCTGCTGCCGCCGGAGTTGGCGTATCGGACCGAGATCAAGTCGCGCTTCCTGCGCGAAGCCGAGATGTCGGCCCAGTTGGCGCATCCGAACATCGTGCCGATCTACTCGGTTGATGAGAAGGATGGGCTCGTGTACTTCATCATGGCGTGTATCGAGGGCGACAATCTCGCCGCACGAATGGCGAAAGAGGGGCCGCTGCCGGTCGCCGATGTACGGAAGATTCTGCGCGAAGTTGCCGGTGCGCTCTCCTTTGCACACGCGCGCAAGTACATCCATCGCGACATCAAGCCCGATAACATCCTGATCGACAAGGACGACGGTCGCGCCATCGTCACGGACTTCGGCATCGCCCGCGCGGTGCAGGATGGGGCCGAGACTCGCCTCACCGCCACCGGCATCGCGATCGGTACGCCGGCCTACATGAGCCCCGAGCAGTGCGCCGGTGATCGTCAGATCGATGGCCGCGCTGATCTGTACGCGTTGGGAACTCTCGGTTACCAGATGCTGGCAGGTCGCCTGCCGTTTGAGGCGACGAGTACACCGGCCCTGCTGGTGAAGCAGTTGTCGGAAAAGCCGCTGCCGATCGTTGAGCGTCGTCCCGACACACCGCCCGATCTGGCGGGAATCATCATGCGCCTGCTCGAGAAGGAGCCGTCGGCGCGTTTTGCCACCGCCGACGAACTCTCGGCGGCATTGGATGGTCGCATCTCGTCGGGGTATCAGCCGCCACCGCGTCAGCCGGCTCCACTGGTGAGTCAGGCGCAGCAGCCGCCGTGGGTCTATGACGGTTCGCGTCCCGCCACCCTGACCAGTGGGCCGCGTGCCTCGTACGCCGCCGCGACTTCAGACGAGGTCGCACGCTGGTATGCACCGCAGGTCGTGAAGTTTCGAAAGGGGCTCGCCCCGTTTCTGACGTTCGCGGGTGTCTCACTGGTCTTGAAACTCGTCAACGTCGTGGACATGACCTTCGTGCCGGCGTTCTGGTCGATCGGCATCGCGATGGGTTACGCCAAGCTGTGGCAGGCGGGCTTCGACTGGCGCGATGTTTTCAAGCAGACGCGCGAAGTGTTGTTCGCCGATGTGATCTCGGAAAAATCGGAGGATTTTGCAGCGCTCTGGAATCCAAACAAGCGCAACGCCGTGCGCGAGCGCGCGCGACTCCGCCGTCAGTCGGGAGGTGGAGGATCACTCTTCTCCGCGACCGATCGCCTGATGTCGGAGGGGGGAGGAGCACTGCCGCCCGGCGTCACTGCCGGGTCACCGGTGGCCGAGCAGATGCGTTACGGCAATTGGTACGATGCGGTGCGTGATGGTGTCAGTGATCGCGCTGAGATTCAGCGGATGTTCGAGGCATTGCCGAAAGCCGAAAAGAAGATCGCGAGTGGTATCGCATCCAATGCGGACGAACTGCTGGAGGCCGTGCGGTCGGAGGCAGCCTTCCTGGCTGAACTCGATCGGAATCCGGCGCAGGCACCAGATCTGACGCACTTCGAGGCGGAAATCGCGATGCTCGAGTCGCAGGCGAACCCGTTTGAGGCAGGGAGCGAGGAACGCGTGCGTCGGCTAGCCAGGCTGAAGCGGGAGAAGCAACAGGCGGAGGGTGAATTCAGGCGTCGACAGAAGTCGAGTGATCGGCTCGAAAAGGCGCGCGCTGCATTGCGGTCTATCCGTTACGATATCGTCAAGCTTCGCACTGGGTCGACATCGGGATCGACGATCCATGTGACGCAACTCGCCGAGCGCGCGCAGGAGTTGGCCCGCGATGTGGACGCCGTGCTCGCCGCCGTCGGCAGCCCGAAGTCGCGCGCATCGTCAGGCACGCGCTGAGCACGGGGCCGAGCGCTCCATGACCGTGCCGGCTCCCGCCACCGATGTCCTGCGCGACCGTCTCGCGGCAGCCATCGCTCCGGCGTACACCGTGGTCGGCGAACTTGGCCGTGGTGGAATGAGCGTGGTGTATCGGGCGCGCGACACGCGCCTGCGGCGCGACGTGGCGATCAAGGTGCTCCCGCCGGAGCTGGCGTTCGTCTCCAACGTCCGCGAACGGTTCATGCGTGAAGCGCAAACCGCCGCGCAGCTCGCGCATCCAAATATCGTGCCGATTTACGGCGTGGAGGAACGGGACACGCTGGTCTGGATCGTGATGGCCCTGATCGAAGGCGAAACCCTCGGCGATCGGCTGGTGCGTGAGGGGAAACTGGCCTTTTCGGAGACGGAGCGCATCCTGAGTGGCGTTGCCGATGCGCTGACCTATGCGCATACGCACGGTGTGGTACACCGCGACATCAAGCCGGACAACATTCTGCTCGAGCGCGAGACGCTCCGGGTGTTGGTGACCGATTTTGGAATTGCACGCGCCGCCGAGGGGGATGGTCGTCTCACGCTGACAGGGATCGCGGTCGGGACGCCGACCTACATGAGCCCGGAACAGGCCATGGGCGACGGTGAACTCGACGGACGTTCCGACCTGTATTCGCTGGGCGTGGTTGGGTATCAGATGCTGTCCGGGACGCCGCCGTTCACCGCCAACAGCACGCCGGCGTTGTTGCTGAAGCACGTCAGCGAATCGCTGCCGCCGCTGGCGCCGAAGGCACCAACGGCGCCCACGGTACTGGTATCGGCGATTGAACGCGCCCTCGCGAAGAAGCCTGTCGATCGCTGGCCGACGGTGGCCGCATTCCGCGACGCGTTGCGCGGCGTCAGTGCTGACACAACCAGACACGCCAGCCCGCCGGCGATCGGAGTACGTGCGGTGTCAGTTCCGGTCGCGCCCATCTTTGCGCATGCACCGCTCCGCGGTGCGGCCGAGTCGGCGATGCCTGCCCCTGCGCAGGTGTGGCCACCGCGAGGAACGCTCCCGACACCACCGCGTCCGCCGATGCCGCTGGCGGGCGCCAACAGCGTGCCGGCGTGGGTCTACAATGTGGATGCAAACTCGCCCAGTATCGCGCTGCAGGCGGCGAGCTTTCGACGACGCTTTTTCCGCACATTCAGCACCATCGGATTCCTTGGAATCGTCAACGCGATCACGTCACCGCACTTTGCGTGGATCGTGTTTCCGGCCTTCGGGATGCTGATGGGCCTCAGTGCGCGCTGGCGTCCGCTGGGCGATGCAGGCCTTTCTCTCGTCGCCGTGGTCGGTCGCCGTGATGCGCTGCAGAATGCCGGAGTGGCTGGTGGCGTTCCGGCAGTGCTGTTCAGCGAGAGTCTGGTGGGTCGCGCGCGGCGATTCGTGAGCCGGCTGAAAGTGGCAGCGGTGTCGTCCGCTGTCGCCGTGATTTCGCTGATCCTGTCATCAACGCCGGGAGGGTCCGTCCCTCTGGTTTTGGGCGCGGTCACTGCGGCGGTAGCGCTGCTGAGCGCGCAACGGGCGGCGGCGCCGCTGCGCCGACTCGGTTTCCGCCGCCGCGATCTGCTCAACAACACATGGCGTGACAGCGACGCCGCCCGGGCGCCGGGAACGGCGTTCCGGTTGCGGGAAGAAGAGGTCTCCCAGCTCGCCGCCCCCGACGTCGTGATGAGCGCCTACGGCGAACGGCTGCGTCAGGCCGTGGATGATCGTACGGCGATTCGCGTGCAGTTGGCGCGCCTTGGTGGCGATGACCTCGCGATCCTCGCCGACGTCGGTCCGACGGTCGATGGTTTGCTGGCGCGGATCGCGGAGTTGGCGAGTGCGCTCCATCAACTGGAGCGCGACATGGGCGCCGCCTCCGACGGATCACTCGACGCGCGAATCGCCGACATGCGCACGCGCCGTGTTTCGGAAGACGATCGCACACTGGCGTTACTGCTGCGCCAACGTCAGTCGCTGGGTGAACTCGAAGTGCGACGGAGTAAGTTGCAGGGCCAGCTGGAGAGTGCTGCGATCACGCTGCAGAATCTGCGACTCGATGTGCTGCGGCTCGGCTCCATGGGGTTGGAAGCGCCTTCGGTTCGTGATGTCGGGCACGCCACGGAACAGGCTCGCGCACTGTCGAAGGATCTCGCCTATCTTCTGGAAGGAGCGCGCGAAGCCGATCGCGTCTGATTGGATGGCGCCACGTTTCGTGCGAATAGTCTGACGTCTTTCGCGCACCCTGCGTCCCGCGGGCAGCGATCAGCGCTCGAGCAATGATCAGCGTTCGACCAGTGCGGAGATGATCTCTGCCAGCCGTTCCGGTGACTCTTCAGGCAGAAAGTGGCGTCCCGTATCGAGGACGTCGAGCGACGAGCCGCGAATGGCGGCGTGCAGCCTCCTGGCAGCGCTGAGCGGAATGAACGGATCGTGGGCGCCGTGCACGATCGCGGTTGGCGCCGGGACGGCACCGAGGCGACTGCCGATTTCGACCGTGTCGGCGCTGTCGAGCGCTTCGAGATGCGCCACGAGCAGGTCGCGGCCCGCGGGTGTGGCAAAGCCCTTGATGTATCGATCGATCGAACGTGAGGCCAATTCCTGATCCACGAAGCCGCGCTCGAGATCGCTCTTCAGCACGCCCAGCAGCCACGTCGCAGGAAGATGCCGAGTGAGGGGGAGCGTGGCTCGGGCCAGCTTCACCTCCCGGGACGGCCAGTCGTCAAACGCCACGCTGCTGATCAGGCACAGGTGCGACACCCGATGGGGCGCCCGCACGGCGACGGCTTGTGCGACACCGCCGCCGACATCGTGGCCGATCAGACAGGCTCGATTGATGCCGAGCAGGTCCAGCACGATCAGAATCCGGTCCGCGTGCGACTTGATGTCGAGCGCCATCTCGCCAGGCGGATCGCTGCGGCCGTATCCAAGCAGATCAAGAACAACCACTCGCCGGCCGTTGGGGAGCAACGGCACGAGCTCCTGCCAGAGGTGCGACGAGGTCGGGAAGCCGTGAATCAGGACGAGCGGTTCGCCACCGCCACGCGTCCCCGCCGCGAAGTAATAGAGGCGGGCACCGCCAAGATCGAGAAACTCCCCGCGCACTACGGCCATCCCCACTGCGCGGGCGATGGCAGTCGGTCAGTGATTCGCCGAACACGCATCATGGGAAGGAAGATTGAGGCGAGATTGTTGTTCACGACAAACTCCCGGAAGCTGCATTGAACAAGGGCTGATGGTGGCTTTTTACTGTCTGATAAAAGGGATTTCTGAGGTCGGATCGATCACTGTCTGCAGCAGCTTGGCCCGGTGGGGAGACAGAGGAACAATAGTACCGCGGGTCGGACCGGATGAGCGACCGCCTCGGGACGGTGGTTGACGGAGGACTGGGAGCTCTTGGGCCGCCGGGCGCGCGGAAAGCAGAAGTGACCGCCAGAATCGCGCCCGCAAACGCGATGCTTTTAAAGCATGCTGAAATTCTGTCGTTTTCGTCCGTTTCGAGCGATGCGGACGGCGATCGGCTTTTTCAGCGAATTTTCGGTGTGAACCCATGCCGGCGAGCAGATCCTGTGCTAGCTTGGAGGTTGTTGTGGCGCAACGTGTTCCGTCCGCTTCCATACCGTGACTGACCTTCCAGATCTCGAAACTGGCCTGCCGGCCGCGCTCACGCCTGCTGTTGAGGCCCCTGCAGCTCCGCCGCCGCCGCCACCGAAACCCGTCTTGCCGGAGATGCCCGACTCTCCGGTTCGCGTTCCTGTCCGCTGGCTCATGCGAGAAGCGACAGGAGCGGTTCAGTATCGCGCCATCGTCGAACTCGGCAAGCTGAAGACCGCCACCGATGCGCAGCCGGTGACACTGCAGCAGGCGTCAGCGATCCGGTGCGCGGTGACCATGCACCTGGATGGTACGTGGGGCGGTCGGCTCTTCCCGCTCCCCGGCGCATCCCCGCATTCGGCGACCTTCTCCGCCTTCAGGCATCTGCTCGAATGCGGCTGGGATCGAGACTCGCCGCCGCTGGCCGTCTCGCGTCGTTTCCTGTTCCGCCTGCTCGCGATGGACGAAGATCCGATCATGCTCTACGAGTTTGGTCCGCAGGCTGGAACGAACAAGGAGCTGGCGACGCGGCTCCGCGCGAACATCCGTGTGGAAGCGGCGGCGCTTCTGGCCCAGGCCGGCTACGAGCGCGACCCGCGTGTACGCGGTGCCGCAATTCGGGCGACGAAGAGGGTGATGGATTACCTGCGCTCACCGCTCGCGGCGAAGCCGTGGATACGTGTCGGGAACAAGCAGGTGTTGGCTACCGAAGCGGCGCCGCCGACGATGAGTTTTCTGCGGATGGCAGCCTTCATGCCGGAGCTCCGCACGGAGTACCACATGGGCATGGAGCTGCTCGGCAAGCACCTCATGCAGGCGGAGCCGCGCCAGGAGCCGGTGCAACAGATCGAGGGTGAGTTGGTCCCGGTTCCGAACGCGGTGCTCGGCGACCGCCTTCCGCATCGAAACGCGCTGGAGGCCGATGTGCCGGCGGCGCTGCACTGGCTCGAGATCATGGTTCGGCTCGGCGTGTTCCGTCGTCACGAGCCGTGGATCAAGATGTTCGAGCGTTTCGTGGAAAGTGCCGACCGGTATGGAGTCTGGCATCCCATGAAGGGCGATGACATGCCGGCCAGTTCGGCAGCGGATCTGATCGGCTGGTATCCTTTGGAAGATCAGGCGACGGAAGGCGAACGACGCTGGAGTGACGTCACGTTGCGCGTGTCGCTGATTGCGAAGCTGATCGGGCGCGATCTGAACCTCGTTTAGTCGTCGGCTGCACCGCGTGCCGATGACCAAGCGTGCGGTGCCGCTTTCGCCGGAGGCGATGTATCCGGCGCGCGACGCGACGGCGCGGGCGCGGTGGGTTGTGCTTCCGCACGGCGAGCGGACGAGAGTTGTAGAGACTGGAGCACCCGATGCACCGCCCGTGGTTTTTCTGCACGGCTGGGGGTGTTCGGCGTATGCGTGGCGGCATCTTGCGGCACCCGTCGCAGCGCTTGGCTGGAGAGCTGTGGCCATCGACCTGCGCGGGCACGGGCTCTCCGACCGGCCCGCTGACCCAGACCGCTATCGTCGCGATGATCTGGTCACGCATCTGGGCGATGTACTGACGGCGCTCGACATCGGAGCGGCGCCGTTTGTCGGTCACTCGATGGGGGGCGCACTCGCGATGGCACTTGCGCTCCACGCCCCGGAGCGGGTCACTAAACTGGCGCTGTTTGGCCCGGTGGGCTTTGGTTTGGTCGATCGGGCCGCCTGGTCGCAGCTCGTTCCTGAGTCACTCACAGGCGCCCTGTTACCCAGTCGCATACCGCGCTGGGCAATCAAGTTCGCGCTCAAGCATTCGCGCGGTCAGGCGGGAATTTCCGACGACGACGAAGTGGATGAGTACTGGGCGCCCACCCAGTTTCCGGACTTTCTGAACGCCATGCGTCTGCTGCTCTACAGCTTTACCTGGGACCCGTGGACTCCGTCCGAGCTCGCCGGTGTGAGGCAGCCCGTGCTGCTGATGTTCGGCGATCGCGATCCTGTGGTCCGGCCGCAGCGGGTGGTGCCAACGCTCGCCCGCACCATGCCGAGCGCCGAACTGCAGGTGGCGCAGGGGGCGGGGCACGTGATCCCCGAGGAGCGACCGGAATGGGCGTTGGAGCGGCTGATTCCGTTTCTCGGCTTGCCAGCGATCTGATCTGGAACTCGCTGCGCCGGTGTTTCGAGGTTCGGGTATCCCTCATCCACCTCGCCGAGTACGTTTCGAATCGAATGGTCGCTCGCGCCTGAGCGGAACATTCACCGGCGCATCCGTCCCTCCGACGTATCCTGTTGCCGGCGTCCCACGCGACTGCACTCCGTGCACCCGCCGAGATCGCTCAGATGGTCCGCAACGCTTCCCGTTTCGGCCAAGGGCGGTTCCGGTGACGGCACGGGACTCTCGGGACCGTTGCACACAGCTCCACAGGTCGGCGGAAGCCGAACAGGCGACCGCGGAGCAACACACCAGACTCAGTGAATTCACGCACACGACGCCCACGCAGTGGCGGTCGCGCTCGCCCCGCTGGCGAGGGACCAACCACCCTCAGTGAGGCCGAACACAACCTCGGCCCCGAAACGGTCGAGGCGACGCCCGAGAGTATTGCCGCACAGATCGCGGCCGATGAAGCGCGCGTCACATTCGCACAGCTGAACCTCGACGATCGGCTGCTGCGCTCCGTGATCGACGCCGGCTACGAGTATCCAACGCCGATTCAGCGTGAAGCGATTCCGTTGGCGTTACGCGGCTCCGACATCATCGGGCTCGCACAGACCGGAACGGGGAAGACGGCGGCGTTCACGCTGCCGCTGATCAGCCGCCTGCTGGATGGCCCCAAGCGCACCCGCGCGCTGGTCCTGACGCCGACGCGCGAACTGGCGCTGCAGGTGGAAGAGAGTGTGCGGAAGTACGCGCGCGGCACCGGCATCGAAGTGGCACCGATCTTCGGGGGCGTACCGTATGAGCCACAGGAAACGGCGCTGCGACGCGGCGTCGACATCGTCGTCGCAACACCGGGACGCCTGCTGGATCATCTCGAGAAGCAGAACATGGTTCCGGATGATCTCGAAGTGTTGGTGCTGGACGAAGCCGATCGCATGCTCGACATGGGTTTCGCGCCGCAGATCAATCGCGTGGTGGAGCAGATCCCCAAGTACCGGCAGACGCTGCTGTTCAGTGCGACCATGCCGCCGGAGGTTGAAGCGCTGGCGCGTAAATACCTGCGTCGCCCGATCGTCGTGCAGGTTGGACGTCGTTCGAGTGCCGCGACGACGGTGGCGCACGCCGTGTACCCGGTGCCTGCGGAGAAGAAGGTCGATCTGCTGGTGCACCTGTTGCGCCGCCCCGAGATGGATTCGGTGCTGGTGTTCACGCGCACGAAGCATGGCGCCGACAAGGTGGTGCGCAATCTCGAGAAGAACAAGATCGCCTCCACGGCAATGCACGCCGACAAGACGCAGGCGCAGCGGATCAAGGCGCTGGAAGGGTTTCGTGATGGTACGATACGCGTGCTCGTTGCAACCGACATCGCACAGCGCGGTCTGGACATCAACGGCATTTCGCACGTGATCAACTACGACGTGCCGCAGCAGGCTGAGGACTACGTGCACCGCATTGGTCGTACTGGTCGCGCTGCGGCCTCGGGCGATGCCGTGACCTTCATGGCCCCTGACGAAATCGCGATGGTGCGGACGATCGAACGTGTGATCGGGCAGCAGATTCCTCGCGTCTCGGTGCCGGGGTACGACTTCGGCTCGTCGTAATCACTTCGCACGAACTGCGGCTGTGTCGTGTTTTTCCAGCGCGGCGCCCTGTGACTTCGGGCGCCGCGCTTTTGTGTTCACGGCTGACGCCCGCGCGTGTGGCGAACGCCTCGTGTGTCGTCCGCATGGCAGAGTCACGCCCGACGAATGCGCCCCAGCCGCGAGATGGCGAGCGCAGTGGACGCGCGGCCGCGTGAGAGTGTGATCGTTGCAGTCGCCGCCCCCCAGCCGATGCCCGTCGGACCGAACGCGATCGAGTCGCGCGTGGTGCGGAGCGTGACGCCGAATTCAGCGAGGGATAGTCGCCGGAGTGTGTCTGTTCCGGATACGACGGTGAGCGAGTTGGTGCGCGTGTCGATCTGCACCGACGTCCGCGTGGCGCTGGTAATGGCGACGCTGCGCGCGTCGGCGAGTGCGCGCTGTGCCTCCGTCGCCGCCAGGCGCACCGTGACGCGATCACGTATTCCAATCAGTGCGGGGAGTGCAAACCCGGCCAGCACCGCCGTGACCGCGAGCACAACGACGAGCTCCAACATCGTGAATCCAGCGCGCATCTGCCGCTCCAGGTGTGAGACAGCTGGATAGTGCAACACTCGTCATCACTGCGCACACCGAAATCGTGCGGGTGTCATTGAAAGCGTGCAGGATGTGCAGCTGCGCAGAAGGCGCCGGACGCGCGATTCCTGTTCAACGCGTGACCAGCAGCGCCCTGACGTCCGCCAGCGACGTGACCACATGCGTCGCACCGGCAGCCTGCATCTCAGACACGCCGATCATCGCCGCGTAGCCGATCACGCGCATGCCTGCCGCCAGTGCGGCTTCGATGCCCAGCAGCGAGTCCTCCACCACCAGGCACTGCGCCGGCGCGGTCTTCAGCCGCTCGGCCGCAAGAAGAAAGACGTCGGGCGCAGGTTTCCCGTTGGGCACTTCGGTGGCGCTGGTGATCCGACCTGCGACGCGGGGGAGCAAGCCGGTCAGGCCGAGCGTGAGCTGCATCTTTTCGTGTGATCCGCTGCTCGCCACTGCGTACGGCGTGCCGGCGGCATCCAGCGCGTCGAGCAGCGACTCGATGCCCGCAACGGGTTGCAAATCGCGCGTAAATGCGGCAATCGCGCGTCGGTCGAGGATGCGCAGAAAGTCGCTCGGCACCGCCCGCTTGAGCTCGGCCTCGACGATCTGCATGCAGCTCTTCATCGAGCGACCCATGAACGTCTGCGTCGTCTGGTGCGGAGTGTACGGCAAGCCGAGGTCGTTGAGCATCGCGCAGAACTCGCGATTCATCAGCGGCTCGCTGTCAACCAGCACGCCGTCGCAGTCGAAGATCACTGCCGCAGGTTTTGTGGTCACGTCGGTGCGCCGGTACCGGGCACATGGCGCGAACGTACCGGACCCCCACACGCTAAGGAGGTCATCGTGTGACTGGTCACTGTGGCTTGATCCACGGTGGCAGAGTCTGATTCGTGCCGCCGTTCGAATGCAAGTGCTGGAAAGCGGACTGCGGCCGAGGCTGGCGTCGAGCTGCAACCGCGGTGCTGGAGAGGCTGATCAGGTGCTTGTCGTCTCCCTTGGCAGGATCGCGGTGAGCGGACGTCGAGCGGCGATGAGATGGCTGAGTCATGAGGGAATTCTAGCCAAACGGTGAGAACGTGGCTCGGGCCGGTTACTTTGCTACGCTGACTCACACCTCATAGACACCTACGTCATGCGTATTGCCCTTTCCACCGGCGGCGGCGACGCCCCGGGCCTGAACGCCGTCATCCGTGCCGCCGTCCTCTCTGCCCTCGATCGCGGGTGGGAAGTGCTCGGCATCAAGCGCGGCTACTACGGACTGCTGGGCGAGGACGACGTCGTCCCCATGACGCGCGAAATGGTCTCGGGAATCGGACATCTCGGAGGCACGATCCTGCGAACCACGAATCGTGGCAACCCATTTGCGTACCCAGTGCCGAATGGCGATGGGACGTTCCGCGAAGTGGATCGCTCCGAAGAAGTGGTGGCGAACTCCAGGGCGCTTGGTATCGATGCGATCATTACCATCGGCGGCGATGGTTCGCTGGCAATCGCGCAGCGTCTGGTGGAGAAGGGGATGAAGATGGTTGCGGTTCCCAAGACCATCGACAACGATGTGAGTGGCACGATCACGACCTTCGGGTTCGATACCGCCGTCACAACCGCCATCGAAGCGATCGACAAGCTGCATACGACGGCCGAAAGCCACGATCGCGTGATGGTGCTGGAAGTGATGGGGCGGGACGCGGGATTCATCGCGCTCCACGCCGGTGTCGCCGCCAGTGCAGATGTGGTGTTGATCCCCGAGATCCCGTTCGATCTGGAGACTGTGGTGAAGAAGATCCGCTCGCGCGATCTGGCGGGGCGTCGTTTCTCGATCGTCGTGGTCGCCGAAGGGGCGGTCCCGATCGGCGGGGAAGAGTCGATTCTCGGTCCGTCGATGCCGGGTCAGGCCAAGCGGGTCGGCGGATTGGCCGGCCCGTTGGCGCGCACGCTGCAGGAGAAGACGGGGAAGGAGGCGCGCTCGATGGTGCTCGGGCACCTGCAGCGCGGCGGGCAGCCCACGGGCTACGATCGCCTGCTGGCAACCCGCTTCGGCGGCGAGGCCGTCCGGGCCGTCGCCGAGGGCAAGTGGGGCCACATGGTGGCGCTGCAGTCTCCCAACATCGTGACGATCCCGATCGTTGAGGCGCTGCGCGAAGTGAAGCGCGTCGATCCGAAGCACGACATCGTGCAGACGGCGCGTGCGCTGGGGATTTCCTTCGGCGATTGATGGAACCCGGTCGGAACCTTCGCGTGATCGGTCGGGGCGTGACTTCGTGGCGAGACAGGTGTCCACTGCGGGGGACGTTCGGCGCGTTGCCCGATTGACCGTAAAAACGGCAAGTATCTGTGGGACAGAGGCTTAGCGTTTCTCGTCACGGTGGCACTTGCCCTGCCTGAACGGGTAGAAGCCATGCGATCGGAGCAGAGCTGAACCGGCACAGGGAGTGTAGGGGCGTGAGGAATTGGCGGTTGGTGTTTTGGAACTCCACCACGGTCACGTGGGCGATGAGTGTCGCAGCGTGTCGTGTCGCGGCGCAGTCGCTTCCGTCGCCGGAGATTCCTGCCGCGTATGTGCCGCCTGCTGGAATGTGCAGGGTGTGGTTACGTGATGTGCCGCCGATGCAGCAACCTGCACCCACCGATTGTCGCGCGGCGTTGCGCGCCAAGCCGGTCGACGCGACGGTGATTTACGGTCCGGAGCCGAAGCGAACGGGGTACACGCCGAGCGATTGGTCGCGCCCCGCTGCGCGTCCGATGCGCGACGAGGATCGGGCACGTGTTCCCTTTCGGAGCGGCGGCGAGAGTTGCACCGACATCAACCGTGATGGCGTGTGCGAACGACGTGCAGAGTGGCGATGTCTGCACCGATCTTCGGGACACGCGATGCGACGACGCTCTGCCACAGCTGCCGTCGATGCGCAGCGCGGTCTCGTGGACAGAAGGGCAGCGACCGGCGGACCTGCAACGGTGGTTCGGAACGCTCAATGTGGCCGCACGGTTCGCGATGCCCGCGCGAGGATCGGCACCGGATCGTGTTCAATGGTTTGACAGCGATGGTCGGATCGTCCAGATCTGGACTGATCGGAACGGTGACGGGCGGGCTGATCGTGTCGAGGTATTCAATCGCGACGGTGCGCGGATCCGGGTGGTTGGGCAGTAAACCGGACCACATTCCCGCGTAGAATTACGGATGGGCGCCGGTCTTGACTGTGTGTCAGGAGCGACTAGCTATCAGGAACAATTGAAGTCCGTGGTCATTTGCCGCCTCTTGCCGCCACGTAAAACAATGAGCTAAAACGCGAATGCCCGGCGGCTTCAGTGCGCCGGGCTTTGTCGTATCTGGACGGCATCACCGTGACCGAAGAGTGCCTCATGTCCCGTCTGCCGATCGCCATCTATCACGAACACCCCGACTGGTTCCGGCCGCTGTTTGCGGAGCTCGAACGCCGCGCCATCGCGTACGAGCGGCTCGATGCCGCCGCGCATCTGTTCGACCCGTCGGAGACGACCGCGCCCTGGTCGCTGGTGTTCAACCGTGCCAGCCCGTCGGCATACCTGCGCAACCACGCGCAGACCACCTTCCACACGCTGCACTGGCTGCGGCATCTCGAAGGAATCGGCGTGCCGGTGGTAAACGGTGCGCAAGCCTACGCTTACGAGTTGTCGAAGGCCACGCAGCTCGACCTGTTGCGTGAGCTCGGGCTGCCGTATCCGAAGGCGCGCGTCATCAACCATCCGTCGCGCGCCGTGGAGGCGACGCAGGGCTTCCGATTCCCCGTGCTGGTGAAGGCGAACATCGGCGGCAGCGGCGCGGGCATCGTGCGCTATGACACGGCGGAGGCGCTGGCTGCCGCAGTGGCTGCAGGCACGATCGATCTGGGTGTGGACAGCACGGCGCTGGTGCAGGAGTCGGCACCGCTGCGCAATGGCCACATCACACGCGTCGAGACGCTCGGCGGCAGGTACCTCTACGCCATCAATGTCTACCCGCCGCAGGACAGCTTCGACCTCTGCCCAGCGGATGCGTGCCAGACGACGACCGGCGCGGAACTGATCCGCGGTGCCTGCGCGATCGATGCGCCGAAGTCGGGGATGCGCGTCGAGGCGACACATCCACCGGCACACATCATCCAGCAGGTGGAGCAGATCTCGCGCGCCGCGAACATCGACGTGGGCGGCATCGAGTACCTGGTGGATGACCGCGATGGTCAGCACTACTTCTACGACATCAACGCGTTGAGCAACTTCGTCGCCGATGCGCCGAACGTGATCGGCTTCGATCCGTTCGCGAAACTGGTGGACTATCTCGAGGCGCGGGTGGATGGTTCGCCTTCGCTGGTGACAACGTGAGGTACGGTTACTCGTGACCGATGTTTTGGGGGATGGCGGCACAACGTGCCTGACGACGATGTAGCGATGACGACGTCGTACGTGCACTGCGGATGGGGCATCCGGTCCGCTGTCAGGGTGATAGAATGGGGCATGCCATCCTCAGCCGTGCCCAGCGCCTCGCACCGCCTTCGCTCGATTCTCGGCGGTTCCATCGGCAACCTCGTCGAGTGGTATGACTGGTACGCCTACTCGGCGTTCTCGTTGTACTTCGCGAAGTCGTTCTTTCCGCCGGCCGATCAGACCGTGCAGCTGCTGAATGCGGCGGCGGTATTTGCGGTGGGATTCCTGATGCGCCCACTGGGAGGCTGGCTGATGGGCCGCTACGCCGACCGGCACGGGCGCCGCACGGCGCTCACCGCGTCGGTGCTGCTGATGTGTGCGGGCTCGCTGCTGATCGCGATCACGCCGTCGTATGCGACGATCGGGATCGCGGCGCCTGCGCTGCTGGTGATTGCGCGCATGATGCAGGGTGTGAGCGTTGGTGGAGAATATGGGGCCAGCGCGACGTACCTCAGCGAGATGGCCGGCGCGAAGCACCGAGGGTTCTGGTCCAGCTTCCAGTACGTGACGCTGATCATGGGGCAGCTGCTGGCGCTGGGTGTACTGCTGGTACTGCAGCGCACCATGAGCGTGGCGGCTCTGGAGGCGTGGGGGTGGCGCATTCCGTTCGTCATCGGTGCGGCATGTGCGTTGGTGGCGGTGGTCCTGCGGAGGAACATGGCTGAAACGACCGCATTCACGAAGGCGCTCGCGCCGGGGGAGACGCGCAAGTCGGCGCTGACCAGCCTGATGGCGCACCCGCGCTCCGTGGCGACGGTGTTCGGGCTGACGGCAGGCGGCACGGTGGCGTTCTACACCTTCACGACTTACGCACAGAAGTTTCTCGTGAACACCGCCGGGTTCACGAAGAGTGACGCGACGCTGATTTCGGCGGCGTCGCTGGCGATCTTCATGTGCGTGCAGCCGCTGGTGGGCGCCCTTTCTGACCGCGTGGGTCGCCGCCCTGTCTTGATGACGTTCGGCGTGGTCGGGACGCTCGGCACGATACCGCTGCTGACGGCGCTGTCGACATCGACCACCTTCGGGTCGGCGCTGCTGCTGCTGACGGTCGCGCTGCTGGCGGTGAGCGGCTACACGGCGATCAACGCGGTCGTGAAGACTGAGTTGTTTCCCACCAACGTGCGTGCGCTGGGCGTGGCGTTTCCGTATGCGGTGGCGGTGTCATTGTTCGGTGGGACGGCGGAGTACCTTGCGCTCTGGTTCAAGAACATGGGGCATGAAAGCTGGTTCTACTGGTATGTGACGGCGTGCATCGCGGCGAGCCTGGTGGTCTACGTGACGATGCCGGAGACGCGGGACAGTGAAATGATGCGCGATGTCGAGGGGTAGCGTGGTTTGGCGCACGTCCGAGTAATATGCCGCCCGTTGTGCGCTCGGTCTCCATGCCTGACGTAAGCGTGCGTGAAAACGGCGACGCTGGCGTGGAAAGCAGGCAGTAGGTTGGTCGTGTGCGCCGCACCATCGGTGCATGCCTGCCATTCGCCACGCCAACACCGAGCGTTCGTCATGGCCACCCGCTCCCTCGATACATCGCACGATTGGACCGTCGCCAGGCTGCATGCGCTGCCGGACGACGGCAATCGGTACGAGATCATCGACGGCGTGCTGCACGTGACGCCGTCGCCGACGTCAGGGCACCAGTGGGCGCTCCAGGAATTGTTCCTGCGACTGCTGCCGTATGCAAGGGCGATCGGTCTCGACGTCATGATGTCGCCTGCCGACCTTCAGTACTCGGAGCGCACGGTGGTGCAGCCTGATCTGTTCGCTTTTCACAATCCGACTGGCACCGCGCCCCGCTCCTGGACTGAGGTGCAGCCGCTGCTGCTGGCGGTCGAGATCGTCTCGCCGTCGAGTCGGCGCCGTGACCGGGGTGTCAAGCGCCAACTCTTTCAGACGCAGGGCGTTCGGGAATACTGGGTCGTCGATGCGGCGCGTCGCGAGATCGAACGTGCGACGCCTGAGTCGGAGCAGGTGGAGCTTCTGGCGGTCGATCTCATCTGGCAGCCCGACGCGACGTCGGCACGGCTCGTGCTGGACCTGCGCGAGTTTTTTAACCGCGTCGCTGGCGACTGATGTGTGGGTGAGCCGCACGTCGCCTCAAAGGTCAGGCGCGCGCCATGGTGCCGACGCGCGGCGATAGCCGATCTACGCGTGCGTGAAAACGGTGACGCTGGCGTGGAAAGCAGGCAATAGGTTCTTGGAGTGCGCCACAACATCGGTGCATGTCCACTCCTCGCCACGCCAACGCCGAGCGCTCGTCATGGCCACCCGTTCCATCGCGATCTCGCACGACTGGACCGTCGCCAGGCTGCACGCGCTGCCGGACGACGGCAATCGGTACGAGATCATCGGCGGGGTGCTGTACGTGACGCCCGCCCCCAGAATGGTACACCAGCGGGCATTGCGGGAGCTCTACGATCTGCTCTCGCCGTACGCGAAGGCAGCAGGGCTGGACGTCCTGTGGTCCCCCGCGGACATCCAGTATTCGGAGAGCACCGTGGTGCAGCCCGACCTGTTCGGTTTTGCGCGCGTACCGGGCAAACCGATGAGAGACTGGCCAGACCTGCAACCTTTGTCGCTGGTGGTCGAAGTCCTCTCTCGCAGCACACGCACGCGAGACCGGACAGTCAAGCGGGCACTCTATCAGGCGCAGGGCATCCCCGAATACTGGATCATCGATACTGACGCCCGTGTGGTCGAACGCTGGCGTCCCGAGTCCACCGCGGCGGAGTGTCTGGCGCAATCGCTCGTCTGGCAGCCGGTGGCGTCAGTTGCACCGCTGGAGATCGATATCGTCGCGTACTTCGCGGCAGTGCTGGACGGGTGACGCGGGACGTTTACCGATGTCACCTGATCGGGTGGCGTGTGCGTGCGTTACCGCTGCTACGATTCAAGTGTGCTGATTCGCGTTTCACGCCAATACTGGATGCTCATGCTGCTCGCCTGCGCGGGTCTCGTCGCAGGCTGTGAGCAGGCGCCCGCCACCCAACCAGACACGCGTCAGCGGACGGCGCTCGGACAGTGGATCTGGACACGCAGCGACGTCTCGCGCTACACGGAGAGTCTGGTCGCGCACCCCGCGCTCGAAGCGGGAGTCTTCATCGGCGCCATCCACTGTGACACCGTCACACGGCGGCTGGTGGCACGGGCAGGTTTGTCTGCGGCGGTGGTTTCGGTGGCGCATCCGACGGCCGTGATCCGGCTCGAAGATGGACTGGACCGCTGCCGCGACGTGTCCCTACTTTCACCGACGTTTGAGCCGCGGCTGGATAGCGCGGTGAAAGTGCTGCGCGAACGGGGCGGGGCGGTGGCGTATGCCGCGGTGCAGCTGGACTACGATGCACCGGAACGGGCGCTGACGGCGTGGGCGCAGTCGGTACGGTATCTGCGCGCACATGCGCTGTCGCGAGATACGGTGTGGGTCACGTCGATCATTGCGCACCTTCGTGAGCCGAAGTACGGCGCGTTGTTCGGCGATCTGGTGAGCGGGCACGTGCTGCAGCTGTTCGACACGGGGGAGCCGGCAACACCGGAGCGAATCGCGGAGGCGGTGCGGGTGGTGCGTCGCGCCGGGGTTCCGTTTCGTATTGGTCTGGGCGCGTTCGAGCGCGAGACCGCACGGGGAAAGACGGAGCATCGCGCCTGGTTCAATGCGGTGCCGAGTTTTGCCGAAGTACCGGGGTACCAGGGCGTCTGGATTTT
>Ga0209591_10000744_pt1 | contig 41562 bp, 39 predicted proteins | sample MAT01_FD_187207 | JGI IMG/M metagenome (GOLD analysis project Ga0209591, IMG submission 187207) | Freshwater microbial communities from Lake Fryxell liftoff mats and glacier meltwater in Antarctica - MAT-01 (SPAdes) (version 2) | ecosystem: Environmental > Aquatic > Freshwater > Ice > Liftoff...
GGCGGCTACGGCTACATCGAGGAGTACCCCGTCTGCCGGTTCTACCGCGATGCCAAGATCCTCACGATCGGCGAAGGCACCGACGAGATCCAGCAGATGGTGATCGCCCGCGCCCTCGGCTGCTAGGCCGGGGGTTTGGCGGTGGTGGCGCCTTCCGGGCGATCGGCGATTTCGGCGCCGCGGCCGACAGTGGTCGGGATTCCGTAGTAGTCCAGCACCTGCATCTCCTGCTCGCGGTTGAGAGGCATGGTCGGGTCGACTGCCGGGGCGTTGCGGATCACTTCACGGTCATGCGGAACCCAGACCCGGCCCGCGGCGGCGGCGCATTCGCGGAGCGACACAGGGACGGTCTTGCCGAAGCGGCCTAGCTTGGCCAGGACCCAGACCGGATCGCCGCTCTCCTTGTCGACGAACAGCCCCTCGACCTTGGCGACGCCCTGGCCGGAGATCTCGTCGAGCTGGTAGCCCTCCCACGCCTTGACGTCATCGGCCGACGGCAGGGTCGCAGAGCCGGAAGCAGGAGCTGAACCCGCAGGCTCGGTGGGAGCGGGAGTCGCGGACGCGGCCGCGGGCGCCGGGGCGGAGCCAGCAGATGCCTGCTCTTCGTTGCCCCCTGTTTCAGATTCAGTTTCAGACATCGATCTCTCCTTCCAGTAGTTGAGCCGCCGCGGACGACGGGTCGAGCTCACGGTTCACGACGCGTTCGAGCAGGTCGGCCACGGCCGGATCATCGTGGATCGCAGCCTCGAGCCGTCGCCGCAGCCTCGCGGTCGCGATTCCGAGGACCTCGCTGCGCAGGTTGCGGGCGCGCCGCTCGGCGAGGGTCCCGGCCTGCTCGATGAAAGCCCGGTGCTCGGCCACCTTCGCGGCAAGCTCCTCGATGCCCTCCCCCCTCACTGCTTCAGTCCTCAGGATCGGCACCCGCCAGTCGCCTGCCTGGTGAGAAAGCGAAAGAGCGCCGCGGACCTCGCGGATCATCGTGTCGGTCATCGGGTGATCGGCCTTGTTGACGACGATGATGTCGGGGATCTCCATGACCCCCGCCTTGAGTGCCTGGATCGAGTCGCCGGAGCCGGGCATCAGGGCGAGCACGATCGTATCGGCGTGGTCGACGATGTCGATCTCGCCCTGGCCGACGCCGACCGTCTCGATCAGCACGTCGTCCTTGCCGGAAGCGTCCATGACCAGGGCTGCCTGCAGGGCCGCCTCCGAAAGGCCGCCGAGGGCACCGCGCGAAGCCATTGAACGGATGAACACGCCTTTGTCGAGAAAGTGCTCGCTGAGCCGGATCCGGTCACCGAGCAGGGCTCCCTGGGTGAAAGGGCTCGAAGGGTCGATCGAGAGCACGGCTACCTGCCGGTCCTCCTTGCGTAGCTCGGCGGTCAGCGCGCCGATAAGGGTGCTCTTGCCCACCCCGGGCGGCCCGGTGAAGCCCGTGATCCGGGCCTTTCCGGTGAGCGGGAAGATCTCGTGCACCAGGCTCCAGCCGACCGGGTCGTCCGACTCAATCAGCGTTATGGCCCGCGCCAGGGCGCGCTTGTCGCCGGAGACGAGGCGCTCGGCCAGCGGTGAGAGTTCGGTCACGGATTCGGGCATTGCTCAGGCCAGTCTAGAACCTGACCCGGCAGGCGAATAAAGTCCCGGTCGTCTTGATCAGCTCAATCTCCTTCTTTGCCCGGCAACGGATGATCACGCCCAAGTACGCGCGCCTGTTCGGCCGCTACCTGTGGCGCCGGTTCTTCACCTACACGGGGCGTCGCTGGTGCACCGACGGGCCGCTGTTTTTCGGCCGCGGCCTCCAGCTTCAGACCGGTAAGAACGCCTCAATCAGCTTCGGCCGATTCGTCTGGATCGGGGACGGCACCAAGATCCGCTGCCACGAAGGCCGGGTCGAGATAGGTTCCAAAACCGTGATGGGCCAGGAATGCACGATCTCTGCCTACCGGAACGTGAAGATCGGGGAGCAGTGCGTGATCGCCGACCGCACGATGTTCATCGACTTCGACCACGGCGTCGTCGATACCGAGCGTGCGATCCGCCACCAGGGGATCTACATGGAGGACGTGATCGTCGGCTCGAACGTGTGGATCGGTTACGGCGCCTGCGTACTCAGAGGTGTATCGGTCGGAGACAACTCGATAATCGGCACCAACTCGGTGGTCACCAAGGACGTGCCGGCCAACGCTGTGGTCGGCGGTGTGCCGGCCCGCGTCCTTCGGATGAGGGACGAACCCGAGCACCTGAAGTGGCCCGACCCGGTCGAGCCGAAGCCTGGCGACCCCGGCGTACTCGGCCTGCCCTGACCGCGGCCCACCACGCGCCCTGCGCCGCGATTTTCGGTTGCCCCTCAGCTCTCCGTTGCTCGAGCTACGGAACCGAGAAACCAGCACCCCGCCCACGCCGGCAGGAACAGCGCGAGGGTCCAGATGAACCAGATGCTGGAAAGCGACCATTCGTCGCTTGCTGAGACGGCGCCCGATCCTTCCAGGAACCAGGCTGATGCGACCCATGCAAGCGGCAGAGGCAACGCCAGGCACGCTGCCGACCATGGCTTTCCAGTGAGTCCACAGGCGGCGTATCCCGCCAACGCGAGAGCGCAGATCGCGTAAGCGACCAAGGGGCCCTCATTCCAGAGCAGTGCGAGTCCGGCGATCAACAGTGCTTCGTAGGCCAGGAAACTTCCCAGGACCAGCACCGCATGCCTTCGTGGTGAGCTGCCCGATCTGTTCCTTCCGATGTTCAACCGTCACCACCCCATCCTTGTGGGCGTATCTGAGATAGGAGCAAGATACCCGGAGCCATGGACACCGGCCATCGTCAATGAAGGTGGTCGGGGGAGGGTCGACCGGGAACGGTGGGTGTGGCAGGAGACCCTCCCCGGCCGCGCTCCGGACCCAAGGCCCCTGCCAGGCGGCCGATGACCCGGGAGTGCCAGTCGCTGGACCCGGATTCCGGAGGGTTCGTCAGGGAGGGTCGGCGACGGCGGTTACTTCGCCGTAGAGGGCCAGCGTCTGGCGGGCGACGTCGGTCCAGTCGAACAGGCGGATGTGCGAGAGGCCTTCTTCGACCATCTGGCGGCTGAGCGCCTCGTCGCTGAGGACCTGGATCGCGGCCTCGGCCAGGTGCTCGGGGTCGCTCGCACGGAAGCGCAGCCCGGCCCCCTCGACCGGCACCACTTCACGCAGTCCGCCGGTGTCGGCGGCGATGCAGGGGCATTCGGAGGCCATCGCCTCGAGCGCGACCAGGCCGAAAGGCTCGTAGATCGAAGGAACGACCGTGAGGTCGGAGATCCGGTAGAGCATGTGGAGAACGTCGTCGCCGATCCAGCCGAGGAAGGTCCCGTGCTCCATCAGCCCGAGTTCTTCGGCCTGCTTGTGGAGTTCGGCTTCGTGGGTCCCGGAGCCGGCGACCAGGAAACGGGTGTTCGGTACCTTCGAGATCACCTCCGGCATCGCCTCGAGCGCGAGCTGGAAACCTTTCTCGTAGACCAGCCGTCCGATCAGCAGGACCAGGTTCTGGTCCGGATCCGCGAACTCGCTGCGAAGGGCGGCCAACGCCGTGGGGTCTTCGGGCGGAAGGTCGTCGGGATCGATGCCGTTCGGAATCACGGTCACCTTCTCCGGCTCGACCGAGAAGATCTCGCCGATCTGCTCCTTCATGAAGAGCGAGCAGGCGATCACCCGGTCGGAACGGTTGGCGATCCACTTCTCGACACCGTGGATGTGAGCCTGGGGATGCTTCTCCACCCAGCCCTGGTGGCGGCCGAACTCGGTCGCGTGGATCGTGGTCACCAGCGGAGTTCCGTAGCGGCGGGCCAGGTGGTCACAGGCGGAGGCAACCAGCCAGTCGTGGCCGTGGACCAGATCGAACTCGTAACGGTCACCCAGGTCCACGCCCGCAGCGAGCATGTCCGAGTTCATGCGCTCGACCCAGGTGACGAACTGCGCCAGGTCGGTCGGCCGCTCCGGCTCGACGATCCGGTGGATCTGAACGCCACCCATCTGCTCCTCGACGGTCGCCTGCTCGCCCCCGCGGGTCAGCACGTGGACCTCGACGCCCAGCCCGACCAGTGCCTCCGAGAGCTTGCGCACATGGCGCGCAAGCCCGCCTTCGATAAGAGGCGGGTACTCCCAGGAGACGATGAGGATTCGGTTCATGAGGCTTTCTTCGGTGTTTCAGGGAACCAGCAGCGGGGCCAGGTCCAGATCCGGAGCCAGAGAGCGGACTCGTGGCTCAACCGGAACATCACCGGCGCAGTCTATGGCCTCGAAGGCGGCGGCCGCATGGTCGACCGACCTCTCGAAGGCGTAGTCCCCCGCCTGCCGGCGACCGTCGATGAATGCCCAGTCACTCGACTGCACGGCGAGGAGTTCGCGCGCTGCCCGCTCGGCGTGCCCGCGGCCGATGCCGGAGGCGACCGCCCGGTTGACCGCCAGCTCGAGCCGCCGGGACCCGCTCGCGAGGTCGGCGACGGCGGGCGAGTCCCATGTACTGAAGTCCTTCTGCTCCCCCCAGGTTGATGCGCGCAGCGTGTTCGGCCGGAGTGGCGGGGCGTCGGGCTCCTGTGCGCCGCCCGGAGATAGTTCGGTCGCGGCCGCGCCGAGAGTCGTGAGTCGGATTCCGTGGGAGGCGGCGCCTTCCAGGACCGCCTCGAGCCAGACCGGCCCTTCGGCCCACCAGTGGCCGAGCAGTTCGCAGTCGCAGGCGAAGACCATCAGCCCGGTGGAGCCGCTCCGTTCCCGGAACTTTTCGAGCCGCTCCGCAGCGGAAGCCAGGAACTCACCGGCCTGCTGCCGGGCACGCTCGTGCGCCGCCTCGCGCTCGTACGGCTTGCCGTCGATCCGGAAGATCCGGACCCCGTTCATCGAAAGCGAATGGAAGTCCAGGTACCCGGGCCAGGAGGGATACCCCTGCATGTCCCAGAGCCAAGAGACTGCGGTCCAGTCGATCGTGAAAGCGACCGGGCCGGCTTCTGTGCCGACCGGGACCAGCGCCTCGTCTCCAGATTCGGACGCACTCTGATCGGTGCAGAACCACTTGACGCCGTGCCGGGCGAGTTTTTCCTCCAGGCCAGGTTCGTACCCGCACTCCGGCAGCCAGAAACCGCCGGTCCACCCGAAGCGGCGCCGGTGCGAGGCGAGGCCGGTGCCGACCTGGAGGTCGATACCCCGGTCGCTCGCCAGCATCGGCAGCACCGCGTGGGTGGCGCTCGAAGCCATCAGCTCGACCCGCCCCGCTTCGGCCGTCCGGACGAAGACGTCGAGCGGCTGGCCTCCGTGGGAATCGAGCAGGTCGAGGGCACGGGCGTAGCGCTCGTGACCGGCCCCGGCGGCGTCACGAAAGCCGGCCTCGCAGCTTTCGACATCAATCGCAGCCGCTTCCAGCCGGTGCTGGATCAGGAACTCCCGCAGCCGCTCCGGCAAGCCTTCAGCCTCAAGCTGGTCGGCGAGCACCGGGGTCACGGTCAGGGTGATGTCCCGCGCGACCTCCAGCACCGGCAGGTGCGAGTGGATGACGGCGTCAAACAGCCACTCCTCCCCGAACGGGTAGGTGCCGTAACCCTCGACGTAGGGCATGTGCGAGTGCAGGACGACCGCCAGATCGCCCACGTTTTCAGGCATGGCAGCCCGCGCTTTCAGGCATGGCAGCCCGCGTTTTCAGGCATGGCAGACAGCGATGAAGTCCAGGGCGCTTTCGAGATTCGTATTGCTGAGGCAGAAGTCAGAGCTCGAAATCGCCGGCGTGAACCAGTCGTAGAACGGCTTGCTCAAACCGAGCGCGGCGTGGACCCGGTCCCAGCCGAGCGAGAGCACCAGCTCATGCGCTTTCAGCATGCGGGCGTGCGAGAGGCCGAGGATCTCGACCCGCGAGAAGTGAGGTTCGAGCAGCGCCCGGTACTCCTCGAGGCGGTACTCCTTGACGTGCCACGGGTTGTCCGACTTGTCCGCCCCGGCCGGCGCGATCGTCAGCAGGTTCGGGGTCGAGACGTAGCTGACCGGGGCGATCCGGGCGAAGCCGTCGAGCAGAGGACCGGGCTCGGCTATGTGCTCGATCGTCTGCAGGAAGACGACCGCGTCACGAGGGTCGTCGAAGCTCTCGACCAGTTCGCGCCGGAAGCTCAGGTTGGCGCTCGTATACCTGGCCGAAGCGTGGGCGAAGGCTTCGGGGTTGGCGTCCACCCCGATGACATCAGAGGCTGAGTGGGCGAGTGTCGCCGAACCGTATCCCTCACCACAGGCGAGGTCAACCACCTTCAGGCCGCTGACGCGGGCAGCGATCCATTCGTATACGACGAGGTGGCGCCGGTACCAGTAGTTCTCCTCTGGCACGTCGGGCAGGGTGCGTTCCCCGGTCAATTCGAGGGGTGGAACCCCGTCGGGCTGGTCGTTCTGGATGTAGCTATCGGTCAAGGGAGGCGATTCTTCCCTATCTTTCGCCGTCATGCCTGCTTCCCCGACAGCCACACCTGAACACATCAAGGACGTCAACACCCGCTACCACGACGCCGCGGCCGGGTCTTACGATTCCAAGTGGGGCATCGACTTCGGCCCGGTCGGCCAGGAGCAGGTCGCCGCCAAGGTGAAGAAAGCGCTGGGCGGCGAGCCGCCGGAGCGGTTCGAGCACGCGCTCGAGATCGGCGCCGGCACCGGCTACTTCTCACTCAACCTCGCCACCCAGGGCCTGATCGGCAACCTGACCGCGACCGACATCTCCCCCGGGATGCTCGCCTCGCTGGAGAAGACGGCGAAAAGCCTGGGCGTTCCGGTGAGCACGGTGGTTACCGAAGCCGAGACCCTGCCGTTCGAGGACGAGAGCTTCGACGTGGTGATGGGTCACGCGGTGCTCCACCACATCCCCGACCTCGACAAGGCCTTCTCCGAATTCTGCCGGGTGCTTCGCCCCGGCGGAGCGGTCGTCTTTTGCGGCGAGCCCTCGCGCTACGGCGACCGGCTGGCGGCCGTGCCGAAGCGGGTCGGCTCCTTTGTCGCTCCGGCCTGGCGTCGCGCGCTCAGCGCCGAGCGGCTGACCCACTCGCAGGAGGAGCTCGACGGCGACGAGCACGGCCTCGAGCCCGAGGTGGACGTACACGCCTTCGTGCCGGCCGACCTGCGGGCGATCCCACCGCGTTCCGGCTTCGTCGACACCGAGGTAAGCGGCGAGGAGCTGGTCGCCAACGCCTGGGGCTGGGGCCTGCGGACGTTGGAGTCGAGCGCGGTGCCGGAGACGATCCCTGTCAGGTGGCGGCAGTTCGCATTCCACAGCTACATCGCCTTCCAGAAGGTCGACGTTGCCGTACTGGAGCCGCACCTGCCGGCCGAGCTCTTCTACAACCTGCTGCTCTCCGCCCGCAAGCCGGCTTAAGCGCGTGCCGACAGGATGAAGCCCGTATCGTGAGGCCTCTGCGATGAGCGTCGAGCGCATGAAAGCCCTGGTCATCGGTGCCGGCGAGGTCGGCACTATCGTCGCCCGGACGTTGAGCGCGGACGGTCACGAAGTGACCGTGATCGAGAGCGATCCGGTGCGTTGTGAGCAGGCCCGCGAGGAACTCGATGCGATGGTGGTCGAAGGAAACGGCGCCAGCCCCCGGATCCTCAGGGAGAACGACGCCGCGTCGATCGACCTCCTGGCCGCGGTCACGGCGGTTGACGAAGTCAACATCGCCGCCGCCGCAGCCGCCCACCAGCTCAAGGTCAAGACCACCGTCGCCCGGGTTCGCGACCCCGACTTCTTCGGTCAGGACGGTGCCTTTGCCAAACAGTTGCTCGGTATCGATTTCGTGATCGACCCCGATCGGGCCGCGGCCGCCGACATCGCCGAGTCGGTGAAGATCCCCGGCGCGGTCTCGGTCGAATACTTCGGCGAAGGCAGCCTCGCACTGGCAGAAGTGATCGTGACCGAGAGCTCGCCGGTGGCAGGCATTACCCTGCGCGAGCGGGAGCGGCCTTACCCCGCATTCATCGCCGGAATCAGTCACAACGGCGAGCCGCACCTGACCAGGCCGGAGATGGTCCCGATGCCCGGTGATCACCTGCTGGTCACCTGCCCCCGGCAGCATGTGCGAAAGGCGGTAGCCCACCTGGCCGGAACGGCCCATGAAGTCCGCCGGGTCGTGATCTTCGGGGGTGGCAAGATCGGCCTGCAGCTGGCCCGCCACCTCTGCGAGGCGAAGATCGGGACGACCATCCTCGAACGCGACGAAAAGCGTGCACGACTGCTCGCCGAGAAGCTTCCGGGAGCGCTGGTCATCCATGACGAAGGAGTGAGTAAAGAGGCGCAGAGCTCGGCCGGCGTAGCGGAGGCGGACGTCTTCGTCGCCTGCGCTGGTGACGACCGGGCCAACCTGCTGGCGGCGATCAACGGCAAGCGCCTCGGAGCGGGCGTGTGCCTGGCGACCGTCTCCCGCGAGGAGTTCACGCCGCTGGTCGACGCCCTGGCGATCGATGCCGCCTTCTCTCCCAGGCTGATCGCGGCCGAAGCGATCCTCAAGTTCGTCCACACGAGCAGCGTCAAGGGCATCCACCTGCACCGCACCGGCTTCGAGGCAGTCGAGATGGAGGTGCGACCCGGTGCGAAAATCGTCGGCATGGCGATCGGTGAGACCCACGGCCTGCTGCGCCACTGCCGGGTCGGGGCAATCCTCAGTGAGGGCGAGGTCTCGGTCCCTTCACGCGGCTCGCAGATCGGCGTCGGCGACAGGCTGCTGATGCTCGGGCCCTTCGGCACGCTGAACGAAGTCGAACGGGCTTTCGCAGGAGACCGTTGACCGCAGCCCTTCGGAGGCAGGTTTCGCCCCTGTTCGGCCTGACCCTGGGTGGCACCTTCGCCGCCAGCGGGCTGGCGATGCTCGTCTGCGCGGCGGTCGGCTTCGCCTACGGGCAGGATGGGATCGCCTTCGCCCTGCCCGGTGTGGTGACAACTGCACTGGGCCTGGCGCTGGTCTGGGCCGCGATCGACCCCGACCAGCGCAACATGACGGTCACCCCCGTGTCCGGACTCCTGGCGGTGACGCTGGCCTGGGTACTTGCCTCGGTCACCGGGGTCGCCCCTCTGCTTGCCTCCGGTGCCTTCGACTCGCCGCTGGATGCCTACTTCGAATCGGTCAGTGGCTTCACCACCACCGGAGCCACCCTGCTCAACGACATCGAAGCCCAGTCGCAGGCGGTACTGCTCTGGCGCAGCGTGATGCAGTGGCTGGGAGGAGTCGGAATCGTCGTCCTGGTCGTCGCGATCGCCCCGATCAGTGGCCCGGGCATCCAGAAGGCCTTCTACGCCGAGACCTCGAGCGTGACCAGCGACCGCCTGACCCCGCGAATCATCGACACGGCCAAGATCATCGCCGGCATCTACCTGGTCCTCTCGCTGGTCGCCGGAACTGCCTACCTGGCGGCAGGAATGGGTCCGTTCGACGCGATCAACCACTCGATGACCACCATCGCCACCGGCGGGTTCTCGACCAGGACCGCCTCGATCGGGGCCTTTGACTCTGTTGCGATCGAGATCGTCGCGATCATCTTCATGATTGTCGGCGGGATCAACTTCGCCTTCTACTGGAGAGCGATCCGCGGTAAGGGCTTGCGGCCACAGCTGACCGAAGTGCTCGGCTTCCTGGCGTTCCTGTTCGGGATCTCGGCGGCGGTCGGAGTCAGCCTCTGGCTGGCCGGTGACGCCGTCGGCTTCGGCCGGACCTTGCTCGACTCGATCTTCAGCGTGACCACGATCATCACCACGACAGGCTTCACCACGGCCGACTTCGACAGCTGGAACTCTTTCGCCCGGACCGCGATCCTGATGACCATGTTCATCGGAGCCTGCGCCGGCTCAACCGCCGGAGGGATCAAGGTGATCAGGGTGATGCTGCTGGGCAAGGCGTCCTTCCAGGAGCTGCAGCGCCAGATCAGGCCGAACGCGGTTCGCGTGCTGAGAATCGGCAGCCATGTCTACCGGGAGGACGTGCGCCGGGCCGTGCTCGGCTTCTTCCTGATCTACATGATCGTCTACGGCTTCGGTGTGCTGGCGATGGCGGCAGGCGGACTCGACCCGCTGACCGCCTTCAGCGCTGCATCGGCGACCCTGAACATGGTCGGGCCGGGCATCGGCGAGGTCGGCGCCCTCGAGAGCTACGAGGCCCTGTCGTCCTTCAACCGGGCGGTGGCCTGCGTGCTGATGATCGCCGGTCGCCTCGAGGTGTTCACTGTGGTCGCCCTGCTCGCCGCGGCATGGGAGCGGATGAACTCCGTGCGCGCTGCCTACTGAGGGCTACGGCTTTCCGTCCGGTCGGCGCTTGTCCGGTCGGCGCTTGCCCGGACGGCGGACGCGATACAGCCTGACCGGCTTGCGAAGACCCTTGAACCGGTGCTGCCCGGCACTTGAGAAGTCGAAGTCGTCTCCGGCCGCCTCAACCGCGAGGGCCTCGGCGAGAACGCTGTCAGGACGCGCGGCCTCGGTGATCCGGCTCGCCAGATTCACCGGCCGTCCGAACCAGTCGCCGGCCTGCGGAATCGCCGGCCCCCGGGCCACTCCGACACGCAGGGCCGGCAACTCGTCTCCGGCCTCCTTGCCCACCTCGATGAATCGCAGCGCGGCGTCGAGCAGCGCGGCGCCGTCCTCGGAGACGAGCATCGCGGCATCCCCGATCAGTTTGACCAGGCGCACCTCGGGGTTGGTGACATCGAGGGCGACCTGCTCAAGCAGCTTGGCCACGGTGCCGATCCGTTCGAGCTCGGATCGCTCCCCCAGCCGGGTGAAGCCGACCAGGTCGGCGAAGCAGACCGAGATTTCGCGCGTCTTGCCGCTGCCGAACCAGCCGGGCTGGGACGCGGCCATGAGGTCGTTGCTGAGCTGATCCAGGAAATGGGCTCGCAGCGCGTAGGCGACGGCCTCTTCGGCAAGGGGCAACAACTCCTGGGAGGCGCTCCGCAGGCTGATGGCGACGTCATATTCGTCCGCGTCCGGATTGACCACCTGGGTCGCCACGACTTCGTTGTGTACCTGGGCGATCCGGGCGGCGCTGCTGCCCACCTGCCGGGTCGCGGCCATCAGGTCAGCCGTATCGAGGCCGGCATCGCTGAATCGCCTGAGCCGCTTTGCCGCCACCAGATCCTCGACTCCAAAGGTTCGCTGACCAGGGTCGGGCTTCGGGAAGCCAAGCGCAGCGATCAGCTTCTGAAAACTCTCCACCGACAGGCCGGTTTCGGCCGCGATCTCGGCCGGTGTGAATCTCGTGGAGTTCACGCCGAGCGCGATCTCCGACGGCAGCAGTGCCAGGCGGTCGCTATCAATTGCGCGGCGGATCATCTTCATCTCGACTCCTTCCGACACAAGCAGACGCAGTAGCCTCAGACGGGCCTCGCGCTGCTCTTCATCGAGTCCCTCGAGGAATTCTTCGAACTCCTCGTCCGGCACCACCAGCTGTTTCTCCGCGTCGGGTATCTCCACCGCGCCCAGCCTAGCGATCGCCGGATCTGCCGTCATCACCCGCGTCCCGAGAGCACTCGCCTCAGGCGTAGGCGACTGCCCCGCCGCGCCGTGGATCGCCGCCGCCACCCAGGACGCCGCTGGCGGGGTCGCGGGTGACCACCTGTACTCCACCGAAGAACAGGTGCCTTTCGGTCCAGCGAACCACCTCCTGACCACCTGATTGGAGCCTGTCGAGGGCGGAAGGGTCGATCCCCGGCTCGGCCTGGAGCACACCGCCCTCAAGATGAACCCGGGCCGCATCGACCGCCTGCTGCGGAGGCATCTGATGGGCCAGCAGGTTGACGATCGTCTGCAGCACCGCCGATCGGATTCGATTGGACCCCGCGCTGCCGAGCCCGGCGGTGACCTCGTCCCCGCATAGAACGAGTGAAGGAGACATCATCGAGCTGATCCGCGAGCCGGGTACCGCCTGGTGGAAACCGAGCGGGTTGAGGTCCTCCTCGCCGAGCATGTTGTTGAGGTGGATGCCGGTCCCCGGCACGACCATGCCCGAGCCGGTCCCGTTGGAGCAGGTGAGCGATGCGCAGAGTCCGTCGCTGTCCATGACCGCGAGGTGGGTAGTCGAGCCGAGCCGGTCGTCTCGAGCCAGCGCCCGCCGGAGCGATTGCTCGTTGAGGAACTCCGCCGCGAAGCCCTCCCGCTCCAGTCCGGCGGCAAACTCCTCCTCGCGGGCGCGGTTGGCGGCTGACATCGCCCGGACTAAGGCCGCCGTGTCGCTGCCCCCACCCTGCTCGAGCAGGGCGAGGCTGTAGGCAATCAGAATGCCGCCGGCTGAAGGCGGCGGGTTGCTGAGGATCTGGCTGCCGCCAAAAGAGGCCGACACGGGCTCGCGCTCGATCGCCTCGAAGGCCGCAAGGTCGGCCGTCGAGAGCAGGCCGCCGCGGGAGCAGATGTACTGCTCGATCGCCTCCGCCACCTCGCCCGAATAGATCGAAGCGCTGCCTTCGGCTGCGAAGCGCTCGATCGCCGTTGCCAGATCGGGGTAGCGAAAGACCTCGCCTTCGCGCAGGATGCGGCCGTCGGGGGCATAGATCTCACGGGCCGCGGGCTCGGCCGTGTAGATCGGCTCCAGGATCTTCAGCACGTACGCCTGCTGCCGGTTGAGCGGGGCGCCTTCACGGGCGAATCGAACCGCGGGACCGATCAGGTCGACAAGCGGCACGGACCCGAAACGTTCAAGAGCGAGCGAAAGGCCCGCGGCCGTTCCCGGGACTGCACAGGACGCGGCGCCGACGTTGAACACCTGGGTGGTCGTACTGTCGAAGTGGACCGGGACGGGCCTTAGTTCGTCGCCCAGTTCATGCCCACCGAGCCCCGGTGCCGCGACAAAGAAGTCGATCAGGGTGGCCGGCGCGTCCGGACCCTGCACGATCATGAATCCGCCGGCTCCGAAACCGGTCAGCGCGCTCTCAACCGAAAACGAAGCGAGTGCTGCCGCCACGGCGGCATCGACGGCGTTGCCGCCCTCCCTCAGGACTGTGACCCCGGCCTCTGCAGTCAGCGGGTGTCCTGCTGCGACAACCCCGCGGGAGGCCAACGCTCAGGAAAGGAACTCGGGTACGTCGCCCCCGCTGACCGAAGGCACCGACTCCTTCGGACTCCCTCGCTCGCCGCGCCGTCCGCGGTCCCGTCCCGAAGCGGACTCCTTGCCTGCTGCGGGTCGGCTGCGTCCGCCGGGCTTGGCGTCGAAGCGGGTGGCCACGACGGTGATCCAGATCTGGTCATCGAGTTCTTCGTCGATGTTGGCGCCGAAGATGATGTTGGCGTCCGGGTGGGCAGCATCGCCGACCAGGCGCGCGGCCTCCGAGACCTCGATCAGCGAGAGGTCGGAGCCTCCGGTCACCGAGAGCAGAATCGAACGCGCGCCGTCCATCGGCGTCTCAAGCAGCGGAGAGGAGATCGCCTTTTCGGCGGCCAGTATCGCCCTGTCCGGACCGGAGCCCATTCCGATTCCGAGCAGTGCCCGGCCGGCATCGGACATGATCGAGCGCACATCGGCGAAGTCGAGGTTGATCACCGAAGGCAGCGTGACCAGGTCCGAGATGCCCTGAACACCCTGGCGCAGGACGTCATCGGCGACCTGGAACGCATCAACCATCGGGGTCGACTGGTCAAGCACTTCGAGCAGCCGGTCGTTCGGGATGACGATCAGAGTGTCGACTTCACCGGCGAGTGCCTCGATGCCCTGCTCGGCCTGCTTCGCCCGGCGGCTGCCCTCGAAGGTGAACGGCTTGGTGACGATGCCGACGGTCAGTGCGCCGATGTCACGGGCGAGCCGGGCGACAACCGGAGCCGCGCCGGTACCCGTCCCGCCGCCGGCGCCGGCGGCGATGAAGACCATGTCCGATCCTTTGAGCAGGCGCTTGATCCGGTCCTGCTCTTCGAAAGCGGCACGAAAGCCGAGTGATGGGTCGGCTCCGGCGCCGAGTCCCTTGGTCTCTTCGCCCCCGATGTGGACGGTCAGGTCGGAAAGGCAGAGCTGCAGCGACTGGAGGTCGGTGTTGACCGCCATGAACTCCACGCCCGGGATCTGAGCCTCGATCATGCGGTTGATCGCGTTGACGCCACCGCCACCGACGCCCACCACCCGGATCACCGGCGTGTGGGGGATGCCGGCCCCTGAGCCGCCGGAGGACTCCTGACGGCCGTAGCGGGGTCCATCGTCACGCGCCCCCGGCGGAGTCTCGGAAAAGATCCTGCGGAGTCGGTCCTGCGGGTCGGGCTGGTTGCCCGGGTCGGCTACCGGAGCCTGGAGCGGTTCACGGTGTTCTCGCGGAGCGGCTTCCGCCGGACTACTGACCGGATCCCGGTCGAGCGGATCGCTACGACCGAACCTGCCGGCCGCACCGGGGTCAGGACCGTGCGCTTCCTCCCCGGGCACGTCGGATGCGGCTTCAGCCGGATCCTGCACGGGGTGCTCTCCGGCTGGGTCCTGCTCGTCGTCGACTGCCTCACCGCGATCGGCCCCGGAGCCCTGCTCCTGCCCGGGTTCGTCAGAGGTTGATCGAAAAAGGTCCGCAAGGGGACCTTCACGCATGCTGGCGCGCTTACGACGAGCCATCGTTCAGGACCTCCTTGGCAAGATTTCGGTAGTACGAAGCCGCACGACTCTGCGTATCGTACTTCAGCACGCTGGATCCCCGCACGGGAGCCTCGGCGAACTTCACGGCCTTGCGTATCCGGGACTTGAAGACGAGGTCTCCGAAGCTCTCCTCGAGCATTGCCACGGCCTCCCTCGCATGGAGGGTGCGCGAGTCGTACATCGTCGGCAGAATGCCGGCGATCTGGACATTCGGATTGAGGTTCTCCTGAATCATGGTGAGCGTATTCTGGAGCTGGACCAGTCCACGCATCGAGAGGTACTCGCACTGCACCGGGATGATCACTTTGTTTGATGCCGTGAGGGCGTTGATCGTCAGCAGTCCGAGGCTGGGCGGGGTGTCGATGCAGATGTAGTCGTAGTCGCCCTGAACCTCACGCAGTGCCTTCTCCAGCGAGCGCTCGCGGCCGATCTTCGTGCTCATCGCGATCTCGGCACCAGCAAGGTCGAGCGAAGCAGGTGCGATGTCGATCTCGCGGCGGACGATGATCTCGGTGATCGGCAGGTCTTCGACCAGCACGTTGTACATGCTCTTTTCGACCCTGTCCGGGTCGATACCCTGGCTCATGGTCAGATTGCCTTGAGGGTCAAGATCGAGGCAGAGCACACGGTTGCCCAACTCGGCAAGCGCCACTGCCAGGTTCAGAGTTGAGGTCGTCTTGGCAACCCCGCCCTTCTGGTTGGCAAAGCTGATTACTTCGGCCAGGTCGACCGGAGCCTCCCGCTCGGCCGGCTTCGGACGGGCCTTGTCACGAAGGTCGGGTCCAAGCAGGTCGGCAGCTTTGAGCCGGATCTCCGTCTCCTCTGCGGCCGCCTCTTCTTCTACCCGTGCGAGTTCCTCTTCTACGGCCGGCGCCGGTTCGGTCGTCGTTGCGCCCGTGGGACCCGGCGGTGGCTGGCCGGAGGCATCCGCGACCGGCGTCTGGGCAGGCGGCGCCGGGGCGACCGTCTGAGTCGGAACAGGCTGAGACTCCGTCGTGGGCTCTTCGATTACGCCGCCGTTGCGGTCGTGATTCTTGCGGCTGAGAATTCGCATTTGGAGCGTTATTCGGATAATCAGGCTGTTTTCCTGCCGTGCCGCCGTGTCGGGAAAGGAATTCCGCTTGAATGTCCTGATCCTCGAGTATCTGGACAAGCGCCTGGTGTTCGTCACCGGCAAGGGTGGCGTCGGCAAATCAACCGTCGCGATCGCGATGGGCATCCGCGCCGCCATGGAGGGCAAGCGCACGATCGTGGTAGAGGTCGCCTCGACCGAGAACACTTCAAGGATCTTCAGGCAGGAGGACGTCGGCTACCGCGAGGTAGAAGTCTCGAACGACCTCTGGGCGATCTCGATCGACCCGGACGACTCGATGCGCGAGTACGTTCTACTCCAGCTCAAGGTCAAAGCGATGCGCGACCTGCTGTTCCGGAGCCGCATGTTCACTTACCTGGCCGATGCGACCCCGGGCCTCAACGAGCTGGTGACGATCGGCAAGATCTGGGAACTCGCCCAGCCCGATCGCAAGATCAAACACGGCCGCAGGTATGACCTGGTGATCGTCGACTCGCCGGCGACCGGCCACGGCATCAGCTTCCTTCAGACGCCCCGCACATTCGCAAACATCGCCCGGGTCGGACCGATGCACACCCAGGCCCGCGAACTGGAGGAGATGATCTGCGACCACAGGCTCACCGGCAGCGTGATCGTCTCGCTGCCGGAGGAGATGCCGGTCAACGAGACGGCGAGCCTCGAGTCCGAGCTGACCGATGGCATCGGGGTGGCGGTCGACCGCGTGATCATGAACGCGCTCTACCCTGACCGCTTCCCGAACGAGGAGATCAAGGCACTGGAGCCGCTCGGCGAGAGCGAGGACCCGGAGTTGAGATCGGCCTACCGTGCCGCGCGCTCGCAGTCCCGGCGCTCGGCCGCACAGCAGGAACAGCTCGCGCGCCTGCACGAGATGGTCTCGGCACCGATCACCACCCTGCCGTTCGTTTTCGAGCCGGAGCTGTCCCTGAAAGCCGCACGGCGACTCGCGGAGCGGCTCGCCTGATGCCCTCGATCGACCAGATCCTCGAGGGGCGAAACATCTGTATCTGTGCCGGATCGGGCGGGGTCGGCAAGACCACGACTTCAGCTGCGATCGCGCTCGGCATGGTCAACCGCGGGCTCAAGGTGTGTGTGCTGACGATCGACCCGGCGAAACGGCTGGCCGACTCGCTCGGGCTGGAGGAGCTCGGCAATGAAGCGACCAGGGTAGACCCCGCCCTGCTGAAGGAGAACGGCATCGACGGCAAGGGCGAGCTGTGGGCAATGATGCTCGATGCCAAGGAGACCTTCGACGCACTGGTGGCCAGACACGCCGAAGACGCAGAGGCCCGCGACCGGGTGCTCGGCAACCGGATCTACCAGCAGATCTCCGGCGCCCTGGCCGGATCGCAGGAGTACATGGCGATGGAGAAGCTGTTCGAACTCCACAGCGAAGGCCGCTTCGACCTGCTCGTGCTCGATACACCGCCGAGCCGGAACGCGCTCGACTTCCTCGACGCCCCGACCCGAATGACCCAGTTCATCGAGGGTCGCTCACTGCAGCTCTTCATCAGGCCGACCGGATTTGCCGCCAGGGTCGCGGGCCGTGGCGCCGGTGTCGTGCTCTCGATTCTCAAGCGGATCCTCGGTTTTGACCTGCTGGCCGACCTGTCGGAGTTCTTTACCGCATTCAGCGGCATGATCGACGGCTTCCAGGAACGCGCCCACCGGGTCAACACCCTGCTGCGAGCCGACGAGACCGCTTTCGTGATCGTCTGCGGACCCCAGTCCGAGCCGCTGGAGGAAGCCGTCTTCTTTCACTCGAAGCTGATCGAGGCGGACATGAACTTCGCCGGTGCGGTGGTCAACCGGGTCCGGTACCGGCTCGGCACCAAGGTGCCGAAGCTGAAAGCGCTGGCTGCAAACATCGAAGCCGAAGGCGTGGAGCCCGACCTCGCTGAACGGGCCGCCCGCAACCTGATCGAGTACGACCTGCTTGCCCGCCGGGACAACGAAAACATCGCCGGTCTCTCTGAAAAGCTGGCCGGTGATCCGGTGATTCGCGTGCCCTACCTTGACACCGACGTCCACGATGTCACCGGTCTTTGCGAGATCAACCGCTTCCTGTTCACCGACGAAGAGACGCGGATCGAGCTGGCCACCGGCTGACCGTCCCCGAGGGGCGGCGCTGTATTGCGGCAGGTCCGCTCGGGCCGGGTCGTCCGCTCGGGCCGGGTCGTCCGCTCGGGCCGGGTCGTCCGCTCGGGCCGCGACCGCTCAGCGTGAGCCGCGGCGGTACTTGAGCTCGCCGATCGACCACTCGGTGGTGCCGGGGCTCGGGAACAGGCTGGGATCACGCGGAGGGTGGCTGTCGCCCCGGGAAAGCTCACCGCTGCCCGGGGATACAGCCGGCCACTCGATGGTCGAACCGGGACGGGCCTCACTCAACCAGTCCGTCCGCAGGCTCGAGCCGATCTCGCTGGCGGCCGAGACAGTGATCTCACCGGGGTCGGGAACCGGCTCGAGGAGACGGGTCGAACCGGGCTCGGAGCCTGTCGGCTGCTCCGGCTCGCCGAAACCGGCCGACGCCACATAGTCGGCAGTGATGCCGAGGGCAGCCTCGATCTCGGGCATCGACTCGAAACGCTCGGGCTCGAACGGCTCGGGGAGCGGCTCGGGCTCGAACTCGGGAACCGATCCGAACAGGGGGTCAACCCCTGCCTCCACTTCCGGACCGAAACTGTTTGACTGAAGCGGCCGGAGGATGTGGACCTCGGCTTCGCGGGGAGGCTCCTGCTCCGCCTCGGGCATGACTTCAGGCGTGAGCACACCCCACTCCGCGGTCGAGCCCATCTGGGTCGGGCTGACCTCGCCGGAGAGCAGGCCGCTGGTGATCAGCGTCTCCTCGGCGGCGATGTTGAGGTTCGGGCCGAAGTTGCCGAGCACCGCCTCGCGCAGGATGTGCCGGGCGGAGTCCTCGATCCAGGCGGAGAGGTAGGCGGCCGACTCGTCGCCGGCGGTCATTGCGTCTTCACCATTGATCAGGGAAAGTTCAAGGTCCAGCGCCGCTTCGATCCGCCCGCGGGCCTTGTCGTCATCGGCGGTGCCGGTGATCAGGGCTGCGGCTCGCGCCGACAGCGGGGCGTCGATCATGCCTTGCCCGCCTAGCGCGGAACGGATCGCGATCAGGTGGTCGCTGAGCGCGTCGAGCGGGCGGGCCCGCCCACATCCGAAGTGGAAGCGCTGCTCGGCGAAGGTGAGACGGTCGAGCTCAGGAGTCTCATCGGCGAACTTCCGCATGAACTCGTCGAGCCTGGGTACCTCCGACTCGATCAGGAAGTAACTGCCGGGCCGCGTCGGAGCGGCCCCGGTCTCGATCCGGCGCCATGCGTCCTCACCGACCGGCGCAAAAGCGTACGGGCCGAGAGCGACACTGCCTTCTTTGAAGATCCTCAGGGCACGGATCAGCCCGTCGAGCGCCGCAAGCGCGCTGCGCGGACCGTCGGGACTCTCAGAGAGCGGGACCATGGCGAGGTAGGCGGGCTGCCACGCGCTGCGCTCGGTACCTTCGCTGGAAGTGGCCTCGATCGGCGCGTCAACCGCGTCGGACTGGACGATCCGGATGCCGCCGGCAAGTTCGATCTCGGTCGGAGTCATCTCGAAACCGGTCAACGGTGCGATCAGGACGTCTGCTTCACGGATGTCGCGCGCGGCGATCTCGAGCCGTTCCAGAGCGGCCTCCACCCGACTCAGGTCGAGAGTGAACTCGGTCACTCCCTCCCAGAGCTCACGGATGAAGATTTCGAGCATCGCCTCGGCACGGATTTCGGGGTCTGAAGCCACGGAAAGCCCACGAGCCTCCAGGAATGCAGCAGCGGCTCCGGAAGCGACGACAGCACCACGGGCAGGCCCGTATCCGGGCAGGGACTTGAGTTCATCGGCGTGACAGTCGATGAAGTTTGAGGTCAGCGGCACGTACCGGTAGAAGTGGGAGCTGTCGCCGTTGTTCTCCGCGACATCGAACGGGATCCCCTCGCCGGTCGCAACCAGCGACGAAAAACGGGTAGACGCCTCGGCTGCCAGCCGCTTCAAAGCCTCGTTGAGTACGGAATCGTGCATGGCCCCGGTTTCCCCGGCTCCCCGACGCATCCTGTAGCTGCAGGTTTGTTTGCAGCCGGCTCAGGCGGGGACTGGGGACTTCGATGATGCCGGCGATTCCGCGTCGAGCCAGCGGGTGCCGTAGGTGCGCATGTCTTCGATCAGGGGGACCAGGGCCTCGCCCTTCTCGGTCAACGCGTAGGTGACACGCGGCGGTACTTCGGGGAATGTCTGGCGCTCGACGATGCCGGCGTCCTCGAGGGTGCGGAGGCGGAGCGAGAGCGTTCGCGGGCTGATGCCCTCGAGAGAGCGCTCGAGTTCGCAGAACCGGCGGCAGTCACCGGCGAGGTCACGGATCACCAGGAGGGTCCACTTTCCGGAGATCACCTCGGCGGTGCGACAGACAGGGCACTGTTCGTTGGCGGCAGAAGTCATCGTAGGATCACTTCAACAAGTATAGGCACATTGCTTCACTTACTGAAGCGAGTCAGAGGGCCAGGGCGACAACCGGCACCGTGCCGGCCGCCAGAAAGGGTGCCAGCGGCAGCGCTACCCGGGACGGCCGCTGCCTCGAGATCAGCGATATCACCAGCCCGGTCAGTCCGGCCAGCGCCAGGCCTGCGAGCAAAGCCGGCAAGGCCTGCCATCCGAGAAAGATGCCGATTACCGCCACCAGCTTCACATCTCCCATGCCCATTCCTTCCGGCCGGGCAAGCGAAACCAGCAGCAGAGGAGCAGCGAGAGCCAGACCGGTCAGGAGCGCCAGCGCGAGGGCCACCGGACCGCCGGTGGCCGCGAGGGCCAGTCCGCCGACCGCCGCGGCCAGGGTCAACGGGTTCGGCACGATCCTCGCCCTCAGGTCGGTGATCGAGGCGATCACCAGGACGAGCAGCAGGAGGGCGGCGGCCATCGGGGACATGACCCGAAGCTAGGACGACCCGGGTCACTGGTGTGCATCAGAGGTGACTGGACAAGGACAGCAACGCCTGTGCCGTGCAAAAGAAGAGGCGACGGTTCCCCGTCGCCTCTTCGAATCTCTTGCCGGCGGCCCGCCTCGCGTCGAGGCCGCCGGAAACTCAGGTCGCTTCGCGCAGCTTCTGTGCCTCGTTGAGGCCCTGGAGCTTCTTCAGCGACTGGTTCTCGATCTGGCGGATGCGCTCGCGGGTCACGTTGAAGGTGCGTCCGACCTCGTCGAGGGTGCGCGGATGCTCGCCACCAAGTCCGTAGCGGAGTTCGAGCACGCGGCGCTCGCGGTAGGAGAGGTTCTCCAGCGATTCCTTGAGCGCCTCTTTGGTCAGCAGGTCCGCGGCTCGATCGAATGGCGACTCGGCCTTTTCGTCAGCGATGAACTGGCCGAACTCGGACTCTTCCTCGTCGCCGACCGGCTTCTCCAGCGAGACCGGAGACTGGGCCGAGCGCTTGATCGAGTCGACCTCTTCCGGGTCGATGCCGGTCACATCGGCGATCTCTTCCGGAGTGGGCTCGCGGCCCAGCTCAGTTACGAGCTTGCGCTCGGCGCGGCCGATCTTGTTCAGCTTTTCGACCACGTGAACCGGGATGCGGATGGTCCGGGCCTTGTCGGCCAGGGCGCGGGCGATCGCCTGGCGGATCCACCAGGTGGCGTAGGTCGAGAACTTGAAGCCCTTGCGGTAGTCGAACTTCTCGGCCGCACGGACCAGACCGAGCGTGCCCTCCTGGATCAGGTCGAGGAACGGCAGGCCCTGGTTGCGGTAGTTCTTGGCAATCGAGACCACCAGGCGCAGGTTGGACTCGACCATCTTCTGCTTGGCGTCGAGGTCACCGCGCTCGATCCGCTTGGCGAGATCGACTTCTTCCTGTGCGGTCAGCAGGCGGACCTTGCCGATGTCCTTGAGGAAAAGCTGCAGCGAGTCGGTCGTCATGTCCGGCTTCAAGTCGAGCGAATCCTTCTTGCGCCGGCGGCCGCGACGGCCGTCCGAGCGCTCATTCTCAGCTGATGCCTTCAGGGCGGGATCGACGTCTTCAACCAGCTCGATACCCTGCTTCTCGATGTGGCCGTAAAGATCCTCGATGTCGGATTCGTCGAGGTCAACTTCCTTGACCGCGGTCGCGATGTCACCGAAAGTGAGCACACCGAGCTGCTGCCCACGGTTGACGAGGGTCTTTACTTCTTCCAGTTCCTGTAGTTCCGCTACGAGCATCTTTTCCCTATCTGATTGCCCTGGTGAACAGGGTTTCCTGTGTGGTGACGCCGAATTTGGCGGCGTCCAAGTTGATTGGTTGCGAACCACCCGCCGGGTTCCGCCAACGATCCTGCTATCCGAGGAAACCGCTGCTGAGGGGTAAGTGGCCGAACGGGTGAGACGATGATAGCCGCTTCACTTAGTAAAGTCAATATCTCTGACTGCTACCTGCATAAACGCGGTCGCGGGCGATGAGTTGCGCTGACTGCGACGAAGACGACCTCAGGGACCGGGCTGCCGGAGGAGTGCAGGCGGCCTCTTCGTGGGGCCGTTTCTACTTGCTCGAGGCATTCTGGACCCGGGCCTACCGTGAGAACATCACCGGCCTTTCGGCGATGGTCGCTTACAACCTGCTGCTCTCGATCTTCCCTTTCGTATTCCTGATCCTGTTCATCTTCAGCCAGGTGCTGAGGATCGACGGCGTCGATGCCGGTGTCACCGCCGACCTGCAGCGGCTCTTCCCCGACGCCGAACAGCAGACCCTGGACAACGTGCTCCAGAGCATCCGCTCGAACTCGGCGACGATCGGCGTGGTCGCCGCCCTCGGTTCGCTCTGGATCGGCGCCTCGTTCTGGGGGGCGATGGACACGGCCTTCTGCCGGATCTACCACGTGCAGTGCCGCGGCTGGTGGGAGCAGAAGCGCTTCTCACTGGTGATGCTGTTCGTCGTCGCGCTTTTCATTCTTGGCTCCGTCGTACTGCCGGCGGTCGAAGGCGCACTGCTCAGGTCCGCCGAGAACCTGCCGTTCGGCCTGAACGAGGTCCAGAGCCTCGACAGCGCCGTACTCGTGGGAGTCACACTGAGCCTCAATCTTGTCGTTTGCGCGATGATCTACTGGCTGGTGCCGAAGGGGCACATGCCATGGCGGGCGGTCTGGCCGGGAGCCCTTTTCGCGACGGTGGTTGCGGGCCTTGCCAACTGGCTGTTCCCGGTCTACCTGACGAATCTCTCAACCCTCTCGAGGTTCGGCTCAACGCTCGGATTCATACTCGTCGCGCTGCTGTGGTTTTACCTCGTCGCGCTCACGCTGCTGGCCGGGGCCGTCATCAATTCGCTGCGCCACGAGTATCACGAGACCGGCAGCCTGCCCTATGGCATTGCCAGCCGGAACGCTGCCCTCGAGGCGGGGCCACCGACGGCCGGGACCGAACGGCCGATGGCCGCCGAGCCGTACCGCTCGCTGACCGCCCCAGCCGCTCCCCAGCAGGAGGAGTCGGCTCCCGGGAACGGCGTTGCAGCACAATCGGAGGATGAGCAGATCACCATCCGCGCCGGCAGGGCTCGGGACTGACCGCCGCCTGTGAGCGTCGAGATAGACCTGTTGCCGGATCCGGTCCGGCACGGACTGGCCACATCCGGCCCGATCGGTTGCTCCCAGAGCGCCCTGATCACGGTCGAAGATGAGCTCTTCGAACAACTGTGGACGCCATCGACACTAGAGCTGCTCGCCCGCTCCTACTGGAGGTTTATCCGCAAGCGCTCCTTCGGCCTGATCCGCATGAGTAACAGCCCGGGCTCCCGGTCGGTCAACCTGGTCTCGAAGAGGATCCCGCTGCTGCGCTTCCACGAACCCGAGTTCGAGAGCGGCGCCGACCACGGATCGGTCAAGTGGCCGATCGACCGCGGACTTCTGGTCGCCTTCGAAGGACGCGGCAACGGATACCTCAAGATCGAGGCCCGGAGGGACCGCGAACGTTCGACCAGGGAAGGCCACCAGGCGATGACCGTGACCAGCGAAGTGGTCAACTTTTATCCCTGGCTGAGGGGCAGCGGCTGGTTTTCCCGGATGGGTACCTGGATCTACTGCCAAACCCAGTTGCGGATCCACCTCTGGGTCACGCGCGGCTACATGCGCTCGCTGGCGGACCTGCCCGCCTCGGTGATCCGCCAGGGCGAGGACCCGGACTCTCAGATCTAAAGCTCGACCACCTCTTCGACCGCGGAGGCCATCGCCTCCTTCATGCCGGTCGGCCGGATGTCGAACATGGCCATTCCGCGGTCATCGGTGATGACGGTTTCGGTCGAAAGCCCTTCGACCAGCGGTCGGACGACACCCGTATCCACCGGGGTGACCAGCCCGATCCAGAGCGAAGAGAGCCGCGGAGTCAGGATCGGGACACGGATCATCACGGGACGCCGCTTGCCCATCGCGTCGGCCATCACCTCCATCATGCCGCCGTAGGTAGTGACGTCCGGCCCGGCGATCTGGATCTCCCGGCCGACCCACTCCCCCGGCCTGCCGGCTTCGGCCAGATATGCGATCACGTCGTCCATGGCGATCGGCTGTGTGCGTGTGGTGGTCCACTTCGGCGTGACCATCGCCGGCAACCGCCTGACCAGGTGGTAGACCGTCTGGAAGGACTCGCTGCCACCCCCGAGCACGACCGCGGCCCGCAGGTAGGTCAGCGGCACTCCGGTCGAAGCCAGGGCCTCGGCGGTTGCCTGTCGGGATCGAAGGTGTTTGGACTTGCCCTCTCCCAGCCCTCCGAGGTAGACGATCTGGCCGACACCGGCATCGGCTGCCGCCCTGGCGAAGTTGAGGGCCCCCTCAAGGTCGAGCTTCTCGAAGTCGCCGTCTGCGCCCCGCCCCATCGAATGAACGAGGTAGTAGGCAACGTCGATTCCCTCAAGGGCAGGGGCGAGCGTGGACGGGTCGAGCACATCCCCCCTGAGCACCTCGCAGCCGATCTCCACCAGTCCGGCCGCGGAATCCGGTCTGCGCGCCATGCACCGCGGCGGCTCCCCGGCCTCCGCGAGCCGTTGAGCCAGCTTGCCACCGATGTAGCCGGTGGCACCTGCGATGAGAACCTTGTCAGCCGTAGAGTCCTCCGGTCACTTCACGCAGCTTCGCCCGGTCGTGGCGGGCGCCGATCTTGCGCACGGTGCCTGACCTCGAGCGCATGATCAGCGACTCCGTGGTGGCATAGCCCTTGCTGCGCCTCACTCCGTCGAGCAGGTCACCGTCGGTCACGCCGGTTGCCGCAAAAAAGACGTCGTCACCGCTGATCAGGTCGGCCGAAGTCAGGGTCTTGTCAAGGTCATAGCCGGCGTCGATCGCGGCCTGCCGCTCGCCGTCATCGCGTGGCCACAGCTTGCCGACGATTTCCCCGCCGAGGCACTTGATGGCGGCCGCCGCGAGCACACCCTCCGGGGTCCCGCCGATTCCCCAGAGCAGATCGATGCCGGTGTCCTCCGACACTGCCAGCAGCGCCGCCTGGACATCCCCGTCGGTGATGAAGCGGATCGTCGCACCGGCTTCGCGGATCTCGGCGACCACGCCATTGTGCCGCTTGCGGTCGAGCACGGTGAGGGTCACGTCTTCCGGGCCGCCCCCCTTGCGCTGGCCGATCTTGCGGATCAGATCGCCGATCGGCTCGTCGAAGTTGAGCAGGTCCGAGAACTCGGATGAGCTGGCCAGCTTCTCCATGTAGACGCAAGGGCCGGGATCGAACATCGTGCCGCGCTCCGAGAGCGCAATCACGGCCAAGGCTCCGCCGAAGCCGCGGGCGGTCAGTGTGGTGCCCTCGAGCGGGTCGACCGCGATGTCGACCACGGGCGGACTGCCGTCACCGATGTTCTCGCCGTTGTAGAGCATCGGGGCTTCGTCCTTTTCGCCCTCGCCGATGACCACGACGCCGTCCATCGGCACCGTGTCGAGCAGCAGTCGCATTGCGTCCACCGCGGCGCCATCTGCTGCGAGCTTGTCGCCTCTGCCGACCCACCTCGATGCAGCCAGCGCAGCTGATTCGGTCACCCTGACGAGTTCCAGAGCGAGGTTTCGATCGGGCTTCGATCCTGACCGGACATCCTTCGAAATGATTCCCATTGAGGGGGAGGCTAAACGGTGGGCCGCGCGGGCGGCAGGCCGCACCCGCTCCGTGGTTCGGGTCCGTCGACCCGCCGGCACTGAAGGTCCCGTCGCCGGAATGTAGGCTGGCCGGGTGACTGCTTCCAGATGGGGACTCACCCTGCCACTCCCCGGCACTTCGCTTTCCGACCACCGGCCGTTCGTCGAACAGGCGGAGGCCGAGGGTTACACCGACCTGTGGACCGGCGAAACCGGCGGACCCGACGGCTTCACGCCGCTCGCCCTGAGCGCCGCCTGGACCTCGAAGATCCGGCTCGGAACCGGCATCGTCGGGGTCTTCCAGCGTGGGCCGGCGCTGCTTGCCCAGCAGGCCGCCGCGATGAGCGATGCGTCCTCGGGACGGTTCGTGCTCGGCATCGGCGCGTCTTCGGACCGCATGGTCGCCGGATGGAACGAGATTCCGTTCGAGAAGCCGCTGAGCAAAGTCGAGAAGACGGTCGACTTCCTGCGCGTTGCGCTCGCCGGTGAACGCACATCAACCGGATTCAAGCTGGAGACCGCGCCGGTCAGCGAGACACCGATCGTGCTCGCAGCCTTGCGCGGCAAGATGCTGAAGCTCGCGGTCGACAAGGCCGACGGAGCGTTCACCAACTTCTTGCCGCTCGGCGGGCTGCCGAAGGTGGTCGAAGGAATCGAAGGAGCCGGCCCCGGCTTCGAACTGCTTTGCCGCTTCTTCTGCATCCCCGGTGAGCGCGAGCAGGTGGAACCGCTGGCCCGGTTCATGTTCTCCTCCTACGTCACCGTTCCGGTCTACGCCAACTTTTTCCGCTGGCTCGGCTACGGCGACGAGATCGCCGCCATGGTCGAAGCCTGGGAGAACCGCGACCGGCCCGGTGCCGCAGCCGCCGCCCCCTGGAAACTGATCGAAGACACCTTCCTGCTCGGCTCCTCCGAGCAGATCCGGGAACGCCTGGACGAGTACGTGGCGGGAGGGATAACCCTGCCGGTGATCACTCCGATCACCACTCCGGACAACATGGCTCCACTGATCACCGCGCTCGCCCCCTGAGGGGCAGTTCACCGCGCTCGCCCCCTGAGGGGCAGTTCACCGCGCTCGCCCCCTGAGGGGCAGTTCACCGCGCTCGCCCCCTTGACGGGCAGTTCAGCCAGTGCCTTCTGCCTCGGGGTCGGTCCAGACCGACTTGCGCCACGGTGGAGTGATCGGGTCAAACCTCGCCGGTCGGACCAGCGGGCCGCCCTGGATCCCTTCGAGGGGAACCAACCGGACCATGCGCGCGGGTGTGCGGGTCGGGTAACGGCCGTCCCCGCCCGGCCCGTCGACGTTTCCGGCGTGGCTGCCTCCGGCCACCAGCAGAGTTCCACGTGCCGGACCCCAGCCGCCGCGCTCCCTGAACCCCGCCGCCTCGGCTACCTGCCGCAGCAGGCCCGAGCCGATGTCCGAACCCCAGTTGAGCGCCGAGCGCGTGTGGTTGTACCCGGCGTGAGAAGAAGCCCGCTGGTCCACCTCCCCGTCCGGACCGATCCGCACCTGCGCCGACTCCCAGTCATGCTCGTGGTACCCCTCCTCCTCCAGCACCGGAGCACCACGAAGCGAGGCGCTCTCCGGGTAGTAGGCCCAGTACTGGACGTAGATGCTGCCTTTCGCATCGCCCGAACAATCGGGCCCCGGATTCCCCTCAGGACCGCCGGGCCCGTCACCGTCCCCACCGTCCCGGCAGTCGATCACCCGGGTGAACAGGGTCACCGGCTCACCCGCGCTCGATTCCGGAACGACACCCTCGCCGGGAGGGTCCGCGCAGGCGGGTGAGCGACAGGAGCGAAAGTCAACCGGCAACCCGAGCAGGTCGGGTCCGAAGAGCAGGTCGGGCGTGTTGGTCCGGACCAGGTCCGCCAGCTCCGCTCCATATGCATCTTCGAGGGAGCCTTCACCGAAGCAGCCATCCGAGAGGGACACCGCGCACAGAATCGAGCGACTGACCGAATGGACCATTGCTGTCCCCGGCACCGACAGGCCGGCGAGGGTCAGGGCAACAAACAGCGCGGCCACAAGAGTGATCAGGCCGACCCATTCGACACTCGCCTGACCTGCCTCGCCCGGGCGGGTCCGGCCAGGGGCGGTACCTGCCGACAACTCTGATCCCGAATCGATGCTCATGACAGGACGCTAGGTCCGGTGGTCGAACGGGTGTGGGACCGGTGTCAGGAGAGCTCAACGAAACCGGGCCGACACTGCGACTTATTCGGCGAGAGTCGCCGCCGCGGACTGTAGGGTTGCCGCATGGCCAGCCGATCGGATCAACGTTCCAGCCCGGAGAAGTCCGGAACCCAGTGGAAGGGATGGGTGCTGCTTGCGCTGGTGGCCGCTTCCCTGGCCGTTGTCCTCCAGAACTCACAGGAGGTCACCTTCAACCTGCTCTTCCTCAATACCTCCGCCCCCCTGATTCTGCTGCTGCTGATCTTCACCCTGGTCGGCGTCGCGATCGGCTACTTCGCGCCGATGGTCCGTCGCGGCCGCGACAAAAACGGCAAAAACTGACGAACCACCCCGGCTCGGCTCCGGCTCGGTGAAGGGCCGCTGCGAGCGGCCCCCGCCGGCCCGGACTCAGGCTCTTGTTCCGGACTCAGGCTCTTGTTCCGGACTCAGGCTCTTGTTCCGGACTCAGGCTCTTGTTCCGGACTCAGGCTCTTGTTCCGGACTCAGCCTGCGGCGGGCGATCTCCACCGCCTCGGGGTTTGAATCCACCAGCAGATATCTGCGATCGAGTTGCGCCGCCGCCGCACCCAGCGTGCCGCTGCCACAGAAGAAGTCGAGGCACCAGTCGCCCGGCCGGGTCGATGCCTGAACCATCCGGCGCAGAATGCCCTCCGGTTTCTGACTCGGGTAGCCGGTCTTCTCCGATCCGTTGGTCGACACGATCGTGTGCCACCAGACGTCGGTCGGCAGCTTTCCACGGGCGGCCTTCTCCGCAGTCACAAGGCCGGGGGCCATGTACGGCTCCCGGTCGACCGCCTCCGAATCGAAGTAGTAGTCCTTCGCGTCCCTGACGTAGACCAGGATCGTGTCGTGCTTTGCCGGCCACCGGCGCTTTGCCCGGGCCCCGTAGTCATAGGCCCAGATGATCTCGTTCAGGAAACAGTCCCGACCGAAGATCTCGTCGAGCAGCAGCTTGCAGTAGTGGGCCTCGCGATAGTCGATGTGGAAGTACAGCGTTCCGGTGGGGCCCAGAACGCGGTGTGCTTCTTCCAGTCGCGGCGCGAGGAAAGCCAGGTAGTCGTCGAAGCTGTCCCGGTAAGAAGAACTCTGGAGCAGCTCCGTCCGGTAGCGGCGACCCTCGAACCCGGTCCGGTCGCCTTCTTCGTCGGCCACGGTCGCCAGGCTCCTGCGGGTCTGCGTCTTCCCGGTATTGAAGGGTGGATCGATATAGACCATCTGGAACCACCCGTCGGGCAAGGTAGAGAGCACCTCGAGGTTCTCACCGAAGATCACTTCACTCTCTGTCAACTCCCGACCCACCCCGACCACGATACGCAACCACCCCGACCTCCGGGGAGGGCCCCGAAGGAGCCTCCTGGCATCAAGCCGGATTGCCGCCTACGAGCCGCATGAGCGTCGCCAGGTCGGGAGGTGACGCGATTCGAGGCACAGGCTTTGCCTCGATTCCAGTCACTTCCTCTTCAGATCAACCTTTCGGTGAGAAAGCGCCCTCGGGCGGGGCGCCTTCGACAGACACCGCAGCTCCGAAACCAGGCAATTCACCGGCCCCGCTGGGGACGAGCGCGGCACAACAGCTACAGAGAGCCGAGTTCGCTGACTATTTCCGAGACGACCGCCTTGGCGTCACCGAAGACCATCGAGGTCTTGGGGTCGTAGAAGAGGTCGTTGTCGATGCCGGCGAAGCCGGGGCTCATCGAGCGCTTGAGGACCAGGCACTGCTGGGCCTCTCCCACTTCGATGATCGGCATGCCGTAGATCGGGCTTGATTCGTCAGTCTTGGCGGCGGGGTTGGTGACGTCGTTGGCGCCGATGACCACACAGACGTCGGTCTGCGGCAGCTCGGGATTGATGTCATCCATCTCACGCAGCTTCTCGTAAGGCACATCGGCTTCGGCCAGCAGCACATTCATGTGGCCGGGCATGCGTCCGGCGACCGGGTGGATCGCGTACTCGACCCGGACCCCGCGCTTCTCGAGCTCGTCGGCCATCTCACGGACGGCGTGCTGAGCCTGGGCTACTGCGAGGCCATATCCGGGCACGATCACGACCGAGTCGGCGTAAGCCAGCTGGATCGCGGCATCCTGCGCCCCCATCGACTGGTGTGGCCGCTGCTCCCCGGAGCCGGCACCAGCGGCCGCCGGTGAACCGAAACCGGCGAAAAGGATGTTCGGAACCGAACGGTTCATGGCGGTCGCCATCTCCAGCGTGAGGATGGTGCCGGAAGAACCGACAAGGGTGCCGGCGACGATCAACGCGGTGTTGTCGAGCGCGATGCCTGCGGCCGCTGCGGAGAGTCCGGTGAAGGCGTTGAGCAGCGAGATCACGACCGGCATGTCGGCGCCGCCGATCGGCAGTACGACCATCGTTCCGAGCACCGCGGCGACCAGCAGCATGCCGATGAAGACCGGCTGGTTGAGGTTGCCGAGATCGTTGTTGATGCCCAGGTAGACGCAGCCGGCGATCAGCACCAGCAGCAGCAGGCCGTTGATGATCTTCTGCCCCGGCAGGCCCATCGGCTGGCTTGGGATCAGCTCCTGGAGCTTGGCGAAGGCCACGTTCGACCCCCAGAAAGAGATTGAGCCGACGACCATCGCCAGCAGAGTGGGTATGAGGACGTCAAGTGGCACCGAACCTGTGAAGCTGAGGTTCTCGCCGTGAACCCAGTGGCGGTACTCGGACCAGGCGATCAGGGCGATCGCGCCGCCGCCGAGGCCGTTGTACAGCGCGACCATCTGCGGCATTTCGGTCATCTTGACCCGCTTCGAAGCGAACGCGCCGATCAGCGAGCCGATCAGCAGGCCGCCGATGATGATCCACCAGTTGCCGATGCCCTTCTGAGCCAGAGTGGTGGCGACGGCAATGGCCATACCGAACGCAGCGAGGCCGTTGCCGCGACGGGCGGTGGTCGGATGCGTGCCCAGCTTGATGCCGTAGATGAAGAGCGAAAAAGCGACGATGTAAAGCAGGCCGACGACGCCCCCGCTCGGATCAAGCGCGGCGAAGGCAATCACTTGGAGTCTCCCCCGGAAGCCGCTGCGTCACTGTCGCCTCCGTTGGCTTCGGCCGACACCGGCGCCGCTTCGGGCTCCGGCCTTTTCTTCTTCCTGGTGCCGAACATTTCCAGCATGCGGTCGGTGACCATGAAGCCTCCGACCACATTAATGGTGCCGAAGACGATCGCGATGAATCCGATGACGTCGCTGAAGGTGCTGGTCGAGTAACCGACCACGATCAGACCGCCGAGCAGGACGATGCCGTGGATCGCGTTGGTCTGGGACATCAGCGGCGTATGCAGGGTCGCCGGGACCTTCGAGATGACCTCGAACCCGACGAATGCCGCGAGGACAAGAATCGTGATTTCGGTAACGAGATCCATTACTTCGCCGTCCTCTCGCCGCGGATCTCGCCTTCATGGGCGATACAGGCGGCGTCGATGATGTCGTCATCGAAGTTCAGCTCGAGCGCGCCTTCGTCGGTGATCATCAGCCCGAGCAGGTTCTCGAGGTTCTTCGAGTAAAGCTGGGAAGAGTGGCCGGCCAGGTCGGAAGCCAGGTTGCTCGGACCGACCACCTTGACCCCACCGGATTCGACCGTCTTGCCAGCCTCGGTCAGCTCGCAGTTGCCACCGGACTCGGCGGCCAGGTCGACGATCACCGAACCGGGTGCCATGTTCGCCACGGCTTCGGCCGTGATCAGGGTCGGCGCCGGACGACCGGGGATCGCGGCCGTGCTGATGATGATGTCCTGCCGGGTTGCGTTCTCGGCAAGGGCCTGGCGCACCTGCTCATTTTCCTCCTCGGTCAGGGGGCGCGCGTAACCGCCCTCGCCCTCGGCGTCGGGGATGAAATCCAGCTCCAGCGGACGGCCACCGAGCGAGGCGATCTGCTCCCAGGCGGCGCGGCGGATGTCGAATCCGGTGACGATCGCACCCAGCCGCTTGGCGGTGGCGATCGCCTGGAGACCGGCGACTCCGGCTCCGAGTACGAGGACCCTGGCCGGACGGATCGTACCCGCCGCGGTGGTGAGCATTCCCCAGAACCGGCCGGATTCACGAGAGGCGATCATGGTCGCGGCGTAACCGGCAGCGGTCGCCTGGGACGAAAGCGCGTCCATCGCCTGGGCGCGGGTAGTCCGCGGGATGGCCTCCATCGCGAAAGCGGTGACGCCGCCGTCGGCCAGCGCGTGGTTGGTCTCAGCCGAGGTCATGAATGCGAGGTGGCTGATCAGGACCTGGCCTGACCGCAGCGCGGAGATCATGCCGGTGTCCGGCACGGCGACCGCAAGCACCAGGTCGCAGGCGAGGACTTCATCCCGGTTGCCGACCGTCGCGCCGGCCTCGGTGTACTGCTCGTCGGGATGGCCGGCGGGGCCGCCCGCTCCGGACTCGACCACGATTCCGACCCCCTCGTGCTTGGCGAGCGAGCGGACTGAATCGGGCACCAGTGCGACCCGGCGTTCCCCTTCAGCGGTCTCTTTCGGTACCCCGATCTTCATCGACAAGTCCGGCTCAGCCTAACCAAAGAGGGCGGCCGGGCAGCGCGTGCCGCGCTTTCAACTGGCCAGTTCGGCGAGCCGGGCGACTGTGTGGCGCATCTGCTCCGGGTCCGGGTGGACCGGGGTCACGATAAGGCGATCGATGCCGTTCTCCCTGAACCTGGTCAGGCGCTCGGCGACTTCGGCTTCGCTGCCGATCAACGAGACCGCGTTCACGACCTCGTCGCTGCAGGCATGAAATGCGCCTTCTTTGTCACCTGACTGGAACTTGGTCTGAACCTCGTCGGCGATCTCGCCGTAGCCGAAGCGGTGGGCCAGGTCGACATAGAAGTTGGTCTTGCGACTGCCCATGCCACCGAAGTACAGGACCAGGCCCATGCGGACCATGTTGCGCGCGGCCTCCAGATCGCCGTCGATCGCAACCTGGACAGAGGGCGAAATCTCGAGATCGGAGCGCTGACGGTTGCCCTTGGCCAGGCCGGTCTCGATGTGCTCACCCCAGGCATCCTCGAACTTGTCGACGTCGAAGAAAATCGGGATCCAGCCGTCGGCGATCTCGGCGGTGATCTCAACTGATTTGCGGCCGATCGCCCCGAGGAATACCGGGATGTAATTGCGCTCGGGGTGGAAGTTCAGCTTCAGCGGCTTGCCTTGACCGTCCGGGAGCGGCAACTGGTAGTGCTCGCCCTGATGGTCCAGCTTGCCCTCGCGGGCGACGATCTCGCGGACGATCTGTACGTACTCGCGGGTGCGGCCCCAGGCCTTTGAGTACGGGACGCCGTACCAGCCCTCCGAAACCTGCGGACCCGAAGGACCGAAACCGAACATGAAGCGGCCGTGAGAAAGCTTGTCGATGGTCGCGCCGGCCATTGCTGCGGCGGCGGGCGGGCGGGCCGGGACCTGCATGATCGCGGCGCCCAGGTTGATCTTCTCGGTCTGACCGGCCAGCCAGGCCAGGACACTGACCACATCCGAGCCGTAGGACTCGGCCACCCAGACCGATTCGAAGCCGACACCTTCGGCGAATTTGACCGCCTGGAGGGCGTCGTCGCCCTGCGGACCGATTCCCCAGTAACCGAGGTACAAACCAAGCTTTAGCGACATGGCGCAACCATATATGGATCACCCGCCTGCCCGTCCCGGCCCGGCGCAAACCGCTGCGAGCGGGCCCGGACTAACCGCGCCAAGCCGGACGACCACCAAACACGGGACAATCACTGCGTGCCCGAAACTGAAACACAAGTCCTGCCGGCCGGAGGCCACGGCCTCAGCTCGGCTGAAGCCGGGCACCGCCTGAAGGAACTCGGGCCGGCCCAACCCCACTCTTCGCGCTCGACCTCGAGCATCGTTGCCGGCAACGTCTTCACTCTGTTCAACGCGATCATCGGGGTCTTCTTCATCCTGATCCTCTCTCTGGGGCTGTTCGCTGATGCGATCTTCGGGCTGATCGCGATCGTCAACTCCTGGATCGGCATCCGCCAGGAGATGAAGGCGAAAGAGACGCTGGACCGCCTCGCGGTACTGGTCGCGCCGCGGGCCGCCGTGGTCCGTGACGGGGAAGAAGTCGACCTGCTCGCCGACGAGGTCGTGCCGGGCGACCTGATCCGGCTGGTGCCGGGTGACCAGTTGGTCGCCGACGGGCGGATGGTCTCCTCGCGGGGGTTGACGGTCGACGAGTCGATGCTCACCGGTGAGTCCGACGGGGTCCCCAAGGCCGAAGGCGACGAAGTGCTGTCCGCCGGATTCGTTCTGTCCGGCTCGGGCTACTGCGAAGCGACTGCGGTCCGCGAGGACAGCTACGCCGGGCGGATCGCGGGCGAGGCAAAAGCCTTCCGCCACTCACCTTCCCCGCTCCAGCAAGAAGTGAACCGGGTGATAGTCGCCTGCACCTGGGTCCTGGTCCCGCTGGCCGTCCTCCAGATCGGATCGCTGATCATCCGCCAGGTAGATCTGGTGGAGGCGGCCCAGACGGCCACCGCGGGCCTGATCACGCTGATCCCGGAAGGGCTCGTCCTGCTGATGAGCGTCACCTTCGCGGTCGCCGCAGTCAAGCTCGCCCGTCGGGACACGCTGGTCCAGCAGATGAGCGCGAGCGAGTCACTGGCCTCGGTCGACACGATCTGCGTCGACAAGACGGGCACCCTGACCGACGGCAACCTCAGCCTGGTGGGAATCGAGACCGCGTATGTAACCGACAACAAGCTCGCCGGTCGGGAACTCGGGGCCTTTGCGGGTAACGCTGGCGAGCGCAACCGCACCCTCGAAGCAATCGCCGTGGAGTTCCCCGGTGAGGCCGAGCGCGTGATCGATGAAATCGTCTTCTCATCAGAGTGGAAGTGGAGCGGGCTGAGCTTTGACCGTGAAGGCGAGCGGCTGACCCTGGTGCTCGGAGCCCCCGACGTCATGATTGAAGGCGGCGCATTGAGCCTTCCCGAATCGATGGCGGCCCGCCTTGAGTCCGAGACCGAGGCCGGACACCGTGTCGTCGCCCTGGCCCAGACCGGCGAAGCTCTGCCGCCAGGCCCCGAGGATGGACCTCCGCCCGGACTGGAAGCGATCGCCCTGGTCGTGCTGTCCGAGAACCTGCGTGAAGGAGTCACCGAGACTCTGGAGCTGATGCGCCGGGAGAACGTCAGCCTGAAGCTGATCTCCGGTGATGCGAAGGCGACCGTCGTCTCGGTCGCGAGGGCGGTCGGCATCCCCGAGGACGCCGGCGTCGTGCTCGGCTCCGATCTGCCGGAGGATCCGGAGGCGCTGTCCGAAGTCGCGCGGAACAACACGATCTTCTGCCGGATCAGACCGGAACAGAAGAAGAGGCTGGTGGTGGCCCTGGTCGAAGCCGGCTGCTACACCGCGATGATCGGCGACGGCGTGAACGACGTTCCGGCACTGAAGGCCGCCGACATGGCGGTCGCGATGGGCTCGGGTAGCCAGGTCACCAAGAGCGTCGCCGACGTGATCCTGCTCAAGGACGAGTTCTCGAAACTGCCGGAGGCGGTCGCGGAAGGACGCCGCATCGCCCGCAACATCCACCGGCTCGGCCGGCTGTACCTGACCAAGACCGTTTACGCCGCGGCGCTGATCCTGCTGGTATCGGTGCCGGGCTTCGCTTTCCCGTTCCTTCCCCGTCACCTCACCCTGGCCGCCCTGATTACGATCGGCATCCCGTCTTTTGTACTGGCGCTGGCACCGAGCGACGGGCCGCTCTACCGCGGCCGCCTGCTGCGGGCGCTGGGGGCCTTCGCCCTACCCGCAGGGCTGGCCACCGCCTTCGCCTCGATCCTCTCGTTCTTCCTGATCGACGCCGTATTCGGAGGCACACTCGAAGACGGCCGAACCGCTGCGACCACGACCCTGATCGTGCTCGGACTTTCCTTCGTGCTGCTGCTCGAGCGTGGCCCCGGACGGGATCACATCGCTATCCAGAGCTACATGCTGGCCATGGTCGCGGGTCTCGGAGCCCTGTTCGCCGGGATCCTGGCCGTGCCGGCGCTACGCCAGTTCTTCGAGATGTCGATGCTCCGTGCCGACCAGTGGTTCATCGCGATGATGTCCGCCGCGCTCGGCCTGGTCGCCGCAAGCCTGATGTGGAAGCTCCAGATAATCCAGGACTGGGAAACCACCGACGACGAGGACATACCGCCGCTCGAGCGCTGAACGAACCTCAGAGCTCGCAGCGCCCTTCGCCTTCGAGTTCGTTCCTGACGCTGGCGGAAACCCGGTTGAGCACCTCTGACACTGCCTCGGCCTCTTCGGGGGTGACCTTTCCGGCGAGGTGCTGCGAAAAGGCGTGGTCCCGGATCGGCTTCATTGCGGCCAGAGTGTCGGCACCCTCGGCGGTCATCGCAAGCCAGGTGCCGCGGCGATCTGACGGGCAACTCCGGCGCTCGATCAGCCCCGCGGACTCGATCCGGTCGAGCAGCCGGGTCAGACCGCTCTTGGTGACCGCGACCCGGCAGAGCAGATCCCTCGGCCGCAGCGGCTCAGAGCTCTCATCAAGCCGGGCGAGAACGTCATGCCAGGCAAGCTCCGGAAGCCCGGCCTCCGACAGCTCCTGGCCGATCCGGTCGCTGAGGATCTGGTGGGTGGCGCGAATCGACTGCCAGGCGTCTTCGTAGCAGCCGGCGACGGGTTCGGCGGCTGCCTCTTTCGTATTCGTGGTCGGGGCCATGAGGCACATTGTAGCGCTGATCGTTGATGGCGCAACTAATGTGTTACTGTGCTTGCGCAATGGTTGCTTACGCAACGAACAATCAACAACTCCCCCTTGAGAGGCAGACCATGAGCACCACAACAGAAAACACCCGAATCGAATCCGACACCGCGGTCGTGACTGAGAAGGTCAAGCTCGTGCTGGGCATCGAGGCCGTGAAGGCAGGCGAGTGAAGATGAAAATCCTCGTCATTTCAGGAAGTCTGAGGCGCGACGCTCACTCGACCATGCTCGCGAGGGCCGCGGCTGAGCTGGCACCCGAAAGGACCGAAGTCACCCTCTACGAAGACCTCGCCTCGATCCCGGGCTTCAACCCGGACCTCGAGCCGGTTGCCGTCCCGGAGGCGGTGGAGGAGCTGCGGCGGCAGATCGAAGGGGCCGATGCCCTGCTGGTGGTCACTCCCGAATACAACGCGTCGGCTCCTGGCGCGCTGAAGAACGCGATTGACTGGGCCTCTAGGCCGCATGGGGCTTCGGCCCTGATGGGCAAGCCCACGGCGATCATCTCAAGCAGCCCGGCGCCGTTCGGTGGCGTCTGGGCCAACCAGCAGATCCGAAAGGCGTTTTCGATCACCGCCACCCCGGCCGTCGAAACCGAGCTCGCGATCGGCAAGGTCGATGAAAAGACCGGCCCGAACGGAACCCTGGAAGACGAAGCGACCCGCATACAGGTCGCCTCACTGCTGGTCGAGCTCGAGGAGCTGGCCGGACAGGTCAATCAGGCGGCGCTGGAGGAGCTGGCGGCCTGAGCCGACCGCCTGCTTCCCCGAGTGATCGCCTGCTGCCCGTAGTGACGCTGCCCGTAGCGATCGCCCGATGCCGCGATAATCGCCGCCATGGATCGCTTTCGGCCCCCACCACCGCAGGTTGACTTTGTGGTGGTGGGGGGCGGGATCCTCGGCCTGGCGGTCGGCCGTGAGCTGCTCAAGCGGCACCCCGACTCCCGCCTCGCCGTCGTCGAGGCCGAAGACCGGCTCGCGGCCCACCAGACTTCGCATTCAAGCGGCGTCGTACACGCGGGCGTTTACTACGAGCCCGGCTCGCTCAAAGCCCGGCTCTGCCGGGAGGGATCAACCGCATTGATGGCTTACTGCGACGAGCAAGGGATCGAGTGCCGGCGCACCGGCAAACTGATCGTCGCGACAGAAGAGAATGAGCTGGACCGGCTCGACCGGCTCGAGCAGCGGGCGCGGGCCAACGGGGTGCCAGGACTGGCCCGCATCGGCGAGGCGGAAATCGCTTCGATCGAGCCTGAGGCCCGCGGGATCTCCGCCCTCCACTCTCCGAACACCGCTGTTGTCGACTACGGCGAGGTCGCCGCTGCTTTCGCGGCCGACATCGAGCGGGCCGGCGGCTCGATCCACCTTTCCGCACCGGTGATCGAGGCCCCGGCCGGCCCAACCGGGCAGATGCTCTCGACTGCTCGCGGACCGGTCCGGGCGGGGCGGGCGATTTTCTGCGCCGGCCTTCAGGCTGACCGCATGGCGGCGCTCACCGGCGGTAACCCCGAGCCGAAGATCGTTCCGATCCGGGGTTCCTACCTCAAGGTCCGCGAGCACAGGGCCGCCCTGGTCAAAGGCAACATTTATCCAGTCCCGGACCCGGATCTGCCGTTCCTGGGGGCCCATCTGACCCGCGGCTACGATGGCTCCCTGCTGATCGGGCCGACCGCGATGCTGGTCGCGGCCCGAAACGGCTACAGGCTCACGACGTTGAAGAGGCAGGACTTTCTGGAGACGGTGGCCTGGCCGGGGACATGGCGGCTGGTCCGGCGCTTTCCCGGTGCCACCGCCCGGGAAGTGCTCCATTCCCTCAGCCCCCGGGCGCTGGTCCGTGAGGCCCGGAGGCTGGTCCCCGCTCTGACCCCGGCCGACGTCGTTCCCGGACCGGCCGGTATTCGCGCCCAGGCGCTGGGCCGGGACGGCCGGTTGATCGAGGACTTCCTCGTCGAGCAGACCGGCGACAGCCTCCATGTGAGGAACGCGCCTTCGCCTGCGGCCACCTCGTCGCTCGCACTCGCCCGCCTGATCGCCGACCGGATCGGCTGAGTCCGTTCCGCCGGAGCCCGGCTCAGCTTCCGGGAACAGGAAGCCTGCGCCCCAGCCAGGGCGCCAGGGTCTCGGCGTAGGTGGCGGACATGTGGTAGGTGTCGCGATAGACCAGCACGTTGCCGATGACCGCCGGGCAAAGCTCATCGGTGCAGAGCTTCGGGACGGGGCTGATCAGCTCTATGCCCGTCTGGCGCGCCGCGCGCTTGTCGAAGTAGCGACCCGGACGTGGCTCGTTCGGGAAGGCGCATGCGCGCAGATTCTTGAGGTTCTCACCGACACACTGGTCGGGCAGCGTCGGGGCCTGAATCTGGTCGCCCATCATCACCATCGTGGCGCCGGTCTTCTTCAGCTCGTTGATCGTCCTGATCATTCCTTGCTCGTGGAACTGCACGCTGTCCGGCGCGACCACACTCACGCCGTCCTCGGTAATCATGTCAAGCTCGCCGGTGGTGGAGGTCGCCATGATGATCATGTCCGGGTCCTCTTCAAAGATGCGGTCGATCGTATTGTCACGCCACTCGTTGCAGAAGCTGCCGATATCGACGTCTGCCGGCGTGCAGTTGCCGCGTGTCAACACGACCAGCCTCCAGCCCTTCTCTTCGGCGATCGGTGTCAGGGCCGGCGCGTACTGAAGTGCGTGCGAATCGCCGAACAGCACCACGGTCGTATCGGAGTCAGGGTCGCCGTAGACGCATTCCGGCGACTCGACGGTCGAGCTGAGGATCAGGCAACCGTCGTCGAAAGCCTGCCCCTTGTCATCGTTGGCATCGAGCGGGTTCGGGCGGATCGCCTCGACCTTGTTCTGGATCGGGAACTCGCCGGTGTTGAGGACTCTTGCGCCCCGTGCCTGCCCCTCCGGAAGCACCTCGATCGAGACCCTGTTGGTATTCAGCGCGAGTCCGACCCCGACCCCTGCGACGATGCACACCCCGCCCACGGCGAGCGCCCGATTCGGCTTGAGAGAGAGGATCTTCGAATGGTGAATCGGTTCTTCGATCAGCTTGTGCGAGATCGCAGCCGGGATGACGGAGACGAGGGTTACGAGTACCAGCCAGGCGGGTGAAAGCTCGCCCCAGATCGCCACAGCAAAAACGACAAACGGCCAATGCCAGAGGTACATCGAGTAGGAGATCTTGCCGACGTACTGGAACGGTGCGGTCGAAAACAGCCTTGCCACGGGGTTCGGGGCCACCGAGGCACCGGCCACCAGCAGGGCGACCGTGGCGAGGACAGGCAGCAGCGCCCGCCAGCCGGGGAACGGGTCGGACGCGGTCATCAGGTAGGACGTCCCGAGGATCACGGCAAGCCCCGATACCGCGAGCAGCGTGGTGACACCCTTCGGGAGACGGACCACTTTGGGCAGGACGATGGCGAGAATCGCGCCGAAGGCGAGTTCCCAGCCGCGGGCGAAAGTCGAGAAGAAAGCGTTTGTCGGCTCAGCCGCCGTGTAGAAGAGGCCGTAGACCAGCGATGCGATGGCCACCGGTACGACCAGCCCGAGCATGATCGGCCTCAGGTTGCGTTTCGCCTTGATTGCGATCGCGCCGCTGAGCATCAAAAGCCACGGCCAGACCACATAGAACTGCTCTTCCACCGCCAGCGTCCAGTAGTGCTGTAGCGGGCTGACCAGGCCCTCTTCGATCGCAAAGTAATCGACTCCCTGGGCGATGAAATGCCAGTTGATCACGAACAGGGCGGCGGCGACGATATCGCCGCCAACATCCACCTGCCGCACCGTGCCGTAAACAAAGAGTGAGACGATCCCGACAAAAACGAGGACTGTGGAGGCAAGGGGCAGGATCCGCTTGGCCCGTCGGGCGTAGAAGCCCCGGATCGAGAGCCGGCCCTCCCGCTCGATTTCCCTCACGACGAGGCCGGTGATCAGGAAGCCGGAGAGCACATAGAAGACGTCCACACCGATGTACCCGCCGGTGGCGAAGGGAACGTCAGCATGGTCGAGCAGGACGAGCACTACCGCGATCGCCCGGATGCCCTGGATGTCCGGCCGGAACCCGGCCTTCTTGCTGGAAGCCTTCAGCTCCGCACCTGCATCGGATGGTCCCGGCGGGCTCAGGGGTCTTCACGCGGCCCGGTAGGGAGCAAGAAGCAGTTCACGAATCCGCCCTGACTGCAGGTTCAAGTCTCTTCGGCACCCGCGTAGGTTATCTGTGACCGCTGGCGTGCAGCGACCAAACCGCGCGGGTTATTACCGTCGGCCGCTCCGGGGCGGCCTCGCGAACGTGCTTGCCGGGCATGAACGTGCTTGCCGGGCATAACGGAGGACGCGCCTCACACGCGCTTTGAATCACGCTTTATGTTTCAGCATTAGTTTTCTGGCATGTCAACTCCGATGATTTGCCCCAAGTGTGGTTCCGAGATGCGTAACTACGAGCGCAACCAGGTCATGGTTGACCAGTGCGCCGGTTGTGGAGGCCTCTTCCTCGACCGTGGCGAACTCGAGCGCCTTTACAGCGCCGAGAGTGCCTTCTACGAGGGTCCTTCCCGGACCAGCCCTGGCGAAGCATCCCCACCCCGCTCCGCACCGGAGCAGCCCCGGTACGAAGAGCACCGCTCCAAGCCGAAGAAGAGCAAGAAGAGAAGCTTCCTGGAGGAGTTCTTCGAGTAAGCACACGCCAGGGGTCCCTGTCCCCTGTGCGGGATGAGCCGGGAGTAGCCCCTGCCCCCTGTGAGATGAGCCGGGAGGGATCCCGCCCCTGTACCGGATGAGCCAGGAGGGGTGGGGGGCCTTCGTCTGCCCCGCCAACCCATACTCGCCCCTCACCCCTCACCCCTCACCCCCTCACCCCCCGCCCGGCCGCTCACCGCAGCACGGACGTCCGTTCGCCGAAG
>Ga0209591_10000746_pt1 | contig 41540 bp, 33 predicted proteins | sample MAT01_FD_187207 | JGI IMG/M metagenome (GOLD analysis project Ga0209591, IMG submission 187207) | Freshwater microbial communities from Lake Fryxell liftoff mats and glacier meltwater in Antarctica - MAT-01 (SPAdes) (version 2) | ecosystem: Environmental > Aquatic > Freshwater > Ice > Liftoff...
TATCAAGCCGAAAATCTCCTCCCGCGGCCAAAACTTGAAATTCGCCCCATCACCCCTTCAAAATCATCAACTCTGCAGCTCTTTCCAACGCCTTTCTCCAGTGTCTGAATCGCAGGGGTGGCAGGTTTTGAACCCACCCATTTCGACCACGCCTGGCTGGTTTTGATCCGACCAGTGACAACGCCTCCACCGCCGCGCACGACGAGGCCCTGCTCCACCTCTGCGCCGAATTCATCGCCACCGAAACCATTTTCCAGGCACCGACCCCCAGCCTCATTTCGAGCCCATCGGTGCGACCCTTATTCTGCGAGTTCTGAGGCTGCTGGCCAACCTAGCTCTCCTTCGCAGGGGACTCCTGCGCACGCTGCCACGCTCTTTCCCAGGCCAATCAATCCCAGCAATTCGCGTACATCTCCAATCCAATCCACAACCAAACCTCGCGCTAAACCTCCGCGCCTACTGATCCCCTCAAAACAAAACCCTGGGGGTTCGGATTACCTACGGAGAGTTCTAAACTCAGGAAGCCGGTGGAAGAGCATCCCAAGGACAGGGGTCAAAATGCACAAGAAACTGGAACCAGACCATGGCCGGTTTAGGTGGAAAAATGGCCATTCCTGTTTGTTTACGGACGTTTAACGGAGAGTGCGGACCGACGTGCGATTTGAAAATAATTTCATTTTTCTTTGACGGTCTGAGGGGTCGGGAGTAATTGTTTTGGCGTCGCCGGTAAGAAGGTGACGATGAGAAGAGAAACGAATCTTGGCCTGCAAAAACGGACCGAGAGTAAATTTGTCGTCTTGTCCGGCGGAAACGTCGGTTCCTTGACAGCAGCGATGTACGGTAAGACGGCTTAAACAAAGCAGCCTGTCAATTTACAGAATCTATCGATTACCAATGGGATCGACAGACTTTCTACGGAGAGTTTGATTCTGGCTCAGAACGAACGCTGGCGGCGTGGATAAGACATGCAAGTCGAACGCTGATTTTCAAATAGCAATATTGGAGAGTCAGAGTGGCGCAAGGGTGCGTAACACGTGGGCAATCTACCGCGAAGACTGGAATAACCTGCTGAAAGGCGGGCTAATGCCGGATGTGATTACCTGGGGGATTCCTTGGGTACTCAAAGTTGGGGACCGAAAGGCCTGACGCTTTGCGATGAGCCCGCGGCCTATCAGCTAGTTGGCGGGGTAACGGCCCACCAAGGCTAAGACGGGTAGCTGGTCTGAGAGGACGACCAGCCACACTGGAACTGAGACACGGTCCAGACACCTACGGGTGGCAGCAGTCGAGAATTTTTCACAATGGGCGAAAGCCTGATGGAGCGACGCCGCGTGGGGGATGAAGGGCTTCGGCTCGTAAACCCCTGTCATTCGAGAACAAACCCTGTGATTAAATAGATCACGGGCTGATAGTATCGGAAGAGGAAGGGACGGCTAACTCTGTGCCAGCAGCCGCGGTAATACAGAGGTCCCAAGCGTTGTTCGGATTTACTGGGCGTAAAGGGTGCGTAGGCGGCGAGGGAAGTTCGGGGTGAAATCTCCAGGCTCAACTTGGAAAATGCCTTGAAGACTCCCTTGCTAGAGGATCGCAGAGGAGACTGGAATTCTCGGTGTAGCAGTGAAATGCGTAGATATCGAGAGGAACACCAGTGGCGAAAGCGGGTCTCTAGGCGATACCTGACGCTGAGGCACGAAAGCCAGGGGAGCAAACGGGATTAGATACCCCGGTAGTCCTGGCCCTAAACGGTGCGCACTTGCTGTGAGCAGATTTAAAACCTGTTCGTGGCGAAGTTAACACGATAAGTGCGCCGCCTGAGGAGTACGGTCGCAAGATTAAAACTCAAAGAAATTGACGGGGGCCTGCACAAGCGGTGGAGTATGTGGCTTAATTCGATGCAACGCGAAGAACCTTACCTGGTCTTGACATGCAAGTAGTAGAAGCCTGAAAGGGTGACGAGATAGCAATATCAGCTTGCACAGGTGCTGCATGGCTGTCGTCAGCTCGTGTCGTGAGATGTTGGGTTAAGTCCCGCAACGAGCGCAACCCCTGTGTCCTGTTGCCAGCCTCGCAAGAGGGGAACTCTGGACAGACTGCCCCGCTTCAACGGGGAGGAAGGTGGGGATGACGTCAAGTCAGTATGGCCCTTACGACCAGGGCTGCACACGTACTACAATGCCCGGTACAGTGGGCTGCAAACCAGCAATGGGGAGCAAATCCTAAAAACCGGGCCCAGTTCAGATTGTCGGCTGCAACTCGCCGGCATGAAGCTGGAATCGCTAGTAATGGCGCATCAGCTACGGCGCCGTGAATACGTTCCCAGGCCTTGTACACACCGCCCGTCACATCATGAAAGCCGGTTGTACCCGAAGCCGCTGAGCCAACCGCAAGGAGGCAGGCGTCTAAGGTGTGGCTGGTGATTGGGATGAAGTCGTAACAAGGTAGCCGTAGGGGAACCTGCGGCTGGATCACCTCCTTTCTATGGAGAAACAAGTGATTTTCGAATCACAGATAGTCTGCTTCTAGAGTCGTTTTTACCGTACATCACTGGGGTCAAGGGACAATTGTTCCTTAAAAGCGGAGCCCTTGCCATGTTGGGTTGGGGCTGTAGCTCAGTTGGTAGAGCGGTAGCTTTGCAAGCTATAGGTCAGGAGTTCGAATCTCCTCAGCTCCACCACCGGCTGGCCATCAATTTAGGGGGCCTGTAGCTCAGTTGGTTAGAGCATGCGCTTGATAAGCGCAGGGTCACTGGTTCGAGTCCAGTCAGGCCCACCAATCTAAGCGATCCGTATATGATTTGGCGTAAGCCATTGTTCTTTGACATCTGCGCATGAAATTTAGGGCATGTAAAACTACATGTAACGCCTGAAGAACTTTCAATCAAGCTACTAAGGGCAGCAGGTGAATGCCTTGGCGCTGAGAGGCGATGAAGGACGCAGCAAGCTGCGATAAGCCACGGTTAGCCGCAAGCAGGCTTTGACCCGTGGATTTCCGAATGGGGAAACCCTCCCTTTTAAGGGAACCGCCGGATGAATTCATAGTCCGTCGGAGCGAAACGAGGTGAAGTGAAACATCTCAGTAACCTCAGGAAAAGAAAACGAAGTGATTCCGTAAGTAGTGGCGAGCGAAAGCGGAACAGCCCAAACCAGAGTAATTTATTGCTCTGGGGTTGCGGGACCTCCACAAGCAATCTTCAACACCAGTCGAATGGCCTGGAAAGGCCAGCCAAAGATCGTGATAGCCGAGTAGGCGACGTTGCGAAGATAGCGGGGGTATCCCAAGTAGCGCGGTGCACGTGAAACTCCGCGCGAATCTGTCCAGACCACTGGATAAGGCTAAATACTACTCAGCGACCGATAGTGAACTAGTACCGCGAGGGAAAGGCGAAAAGAACCCCTGCTAGGGGAGTGAAATAGATCCTGCAACCTGTTGCCTACAATGTGTGGGAGCTCCGTAAGGAGTGACCGCCTGCCTTTTGCATAATGAGTCTGCGAGTTATTGTCAGTGGCCAGCATCAGCCTCAATGAGGTGGATGCGAAGCGAAAGCGAGTACGAAATGTGCATTTAGTCGCTGGCAATAGACCCGAAGCGGAGGTGATCTACTCTTGAGCAGGTTGAAACCAAGGTAACACTTGGTGAAGGACCGAACTCGTGGATGTTGAAAAATCCTGAGATGACTTGAGAGTAGGAGCGAAAGACTAATCAAACCCCGTGATAGCTGGTTCTCTCCGAAATCGCTTGAGGGCGAGCGTTGGGCAAGTAAACCGTGGAGGTAGAGCACTGGATGGCTTAGGGTCCCTACCAGGATACCAAAACCAATCAAACTCCGAATTCCACGGGATCCATTAACCCAGCATTCAGACGGCGAGGGATAAGCTTCGTCGTCGAGAGGGCAACAGCCCAGACCTGCAGCTAAGGTGCCAAAACATAGTTAAGTGGAAAGGATGTGACGTTACCCAGACAGTGAGGATGTTGGCTTAGAGGCAGCCATCATTTAAACAGTGCGTAATAGCTGACTCATCGAGTGATGTCGCGCCGAAAATGATTGGCGATTAAACTATGTACCGAAGCTCAGGATTTCACAGTGATTCGTCATTGTGGAGTGGTAGGAGAGCGTAACCCGTGCTGTGAAGGTAATTCGTAAGGAAAACTGGAGCGCTGGTTAGTGAGAATGCAGACACGAGTAGCGATAAACCAGATGAGAATTCTGGTCGCCGTAAACCCAAGGTTTCCTGGGCCAGGTTCGTCCTCCCAGGGTTAGTCGGGAGCTAAGATGAGGTCGTAAGACGTAATCGATGCCCAGCCGGTCAATATTCCGGCACCGAACCGGGTCAAACCAATGGTGACGCATGATGAAACGCAACAGGATCATTGAAAGATCCAGCCTAGGAGCAATCCGAAGCACGTTGCCGGAAGTTGTGCCTAGAAAAGCCGTTGGCCCTTTCCCGGTCGCCCGTACCGTAAACCGACACAGGTGGGTGGGTGTAAATGCACCAAGGCGCGCGAGAGAGCCCTCTCTAAGGAACTCGGCACATTAGCCCCGTAACTTCGGGAGAAGGGGTACTCACTTCGGTGAGTCACAGTAAATTGCGTTTAGCGACTGTTTAACAAAAACACAGCACTCTGCCACGTCATTAAGACAACGTATAGGGTGTGACAAGTGACCAATGCGGGAAGATCAAGGCAAGGGGTTAGCCGCAAGGCGAAGCTCTGAACCTAAGTCCCCGTGAATGTCGGCCGTAACTATAACGGTCCTAAGGTAGCGAAATTCCTTGTCGGGTAAGTTCCGACCTGCACGAATCTTGTAACGACTGAACGACTGTCTCGGAGAGGTTCTCGGCGAAACTGTAGTTGCGGTGAAGATGCCGCATGCCCGCAGTAGGACGGAAAGACCCTATGCACCTTTACTGTAAGCTCGTATTGGCTTCTGGTTGATAATGCTTAGCGTAGGTGGGAGACGTTGAAGGCATGGCTTCGGTTGTGCCCGAGTCGCAATGTGAAACACCACTCTTTGTCAATTAGGAGTCTAACCTCGATCCCATTAGCTGGGCGGGGGACAGTGCGTGCGGGTCAGTTTGGCTGGGGCGGCTTCCTCCCAAATGGTAACGGAGGAGCGCGAAGCTGGGCTCAGCATGGTTGGCAACCATGCGTCGAGCGTATGGGTATAAGCCCGGTTGACTGCGAGACCTACAAGTCGAGCAGGTGCGAAAGCAGGCCCAAATGATCCGATGGTTGAATGTGGAATTGCCATCGCTCAACGGACAAAAGGTACGCTAGGGATAACAGGCTGATCGGATCCAAGAGTTCACATCGACGATCCGGTTTGGCACCTCGATGTCGGCTCATCGCATCCTGGGGCTGGAGAAGGTCCCAAGGGTCCGGCTGTTCGCCGGTTAAAGCGGTACGCGAGCTGGGTTCAGAACGTCGTGAGACAGTTCGGTCCTTATCCACTGTGGGCGAAGGAAACTTGAGGGGTTCATTCCTTAGTACGAGAGGACCGGGAATGACGCACTTCTGGTGTGGCAGTTGTTCCGTCAGGGGCATCGCTGCGTAGCCATGTGCGGAAGAGATAAGCGCTGAAAGCATCTAAGTGCCAAGCTCATCCCAAGATTAGGTTTCCCGGAGCGTAAGCTCCCTAAAGGCCGCAGGCAGACTACCTGCTCGATAGGCTGGGCGTGTAAATGCCGTGAGGCATGAGCGGACCAGTACTAATCGGCCGTGAGGCTTGATTGTTCGCCTTTATTTAATTGAAGTCAGGGTTGTTACAAGGCCCTTCATGCGCAGATTTCAAAGAACATCCTGTTCTTCTACATTTTTGCGGTGGCCATAAAGAGGTGGCCCGACCCGATCCCATCCCGAACTCGGCCGTCAAACACCTTATTGCCGATGGTAGTGCTTCTATAGGTTGCGCGAGAGTAGGTAGCCGCCGTTTACCTTTGGACTATGGGCCAGTTGCTGTCGGCAACTGGCCCCTTTTTTTATCCAGTCAACCCGCCAGAGCTGTTCGAGGGCGGCTAGGCTGTGGGCCAGGAACGCGCTTTTGCTGACGCCATTGTCACCGGTGAGCAAAAGCACCGAACGCAACGCGGCGGTTTGTTTGTCCGGGGTCAGTCAAAACCAGCCACCCTTTCGTACCCCCGGGACCGAGGCCAGCGCGGCGACTCCGTCGGACCCTGCGCCTGGGTCGGAAGGTCCAAAGAAGCCGAGTGGTTGCCCTTGGAACAACAACGCTGGGGAGTGGAAAACCGCACCCATCATACGTTGGATGTCACCTATCGAGAGGACCAAAGTCGGGTTCGTCAACCCAACGCCACCTTGGTCTTGGGAATCTTCCGCCGACTGTCTAGCCCGACTTTCGATACTGGAGCGATGAGCGGGGATGTTGTTGCGGAAATCCTCGGAAAAGGTGATCCGAGGTCCCTAGGTCTTCACTACAACTCCGCAATTCCGACCTGGCTGCCCTCGTCTGAGTTCACCAGTTTGGGTGGTGGTTGCTCCCCGAACTCTTTCTTCATTCTTCATCCGCCCCATCAATAGTTTCAGCCCATCGCCGGGCTGCATGTACCGGCTCATCACCAGTTTCCTGTTGTCCGTTGTCGGGATGACCAAATCGAGCATTTGTACCTTGGCAAATTGTTCCAGCGCCTGGCGGGAAGTTAATCCTGAAGCCAACGGCTTGAGCCAACGGCTTGAGCCAGTGTTTGAGCGCCACGTAAAGACAGCACGCCTGGAAACCCACGAAGATGTGAGCCTCCACTCGAGGTTCGACCTGATGGTAAACCGGCCGGATCCCCAGATCGTTCTTGAAGTTGCGGAAGACCGCTTCGATTTCCACCAGGAGCATATAAAGTTCCCATAAATACTGGGGCTCTTTGTCGCTCAGATTGGTTCGCAAAAGGTAGTGCCCATCCTAGAGCTCAGCGTCTTGCAGTTTCTCCCCTTCCACACTGAACCGGAAGGTGTGGCGACTGATTTCCTCCCCGGCTTTGGGCAACTTAATGATGACAAATCCCTGGGCGCTTTTGGCCGCCGAGCGGGCCGCGCCGACTCGCAATAAGAGTCGACCCCGGGACTTCTCCTGGCGCATCTGGCGCAACGCCCGCAACAGCTTGACCAACTGCCGCCGTCGCATGGCCATTTCCTTGAGCGGTCGGCCATCGCTCTTGGCCACCACGTACAACTCACCGGAGTGGGAGAAGCTTTTCACTTCCACCGTGTCCCGAATCTTACTCCAGGCCAGCTGCTCCCAAATCGGCCGGGTTTCTTTAATCCGGGAACGCGTGGTTCCAACCAGATACTTGAGTTGAGGGTGCTTTTTCGAATCTCCTGGAGCTGCGCTTCGGTGGGAATCCCTCGGTCCATGATCCAAATCCGATCGGCCTGGCCGTACTTGGCCTCAATCTTCTCCACACAGCTCAGCAACGTTTGTTATCCAGGGTGTTGCCTGGCAAGGTCTCGTCGGCCAAAGGAAATCCTTCCGGGGTGACCACCAAGGCGATGACGACTTGTTTGCAATCGGGGCGGAGATCCCGGCTGTAGCCTCGCCGGGCTTTGGGATTCGCTTCGGCCTGCTCTTCAAATTTCGGTACTAACGGCGGCCAAGTTTATTGCTCGCCCGACGGTGGCGACTCGTGGCACGCCATCGTGCGCGATCTGCCGGCAGTGCTGTCGGTCAAGGTGCAGACCCTCCAATGATCCGCGTCGTACTGCCGTATCATTTGCGCAACCTCGCCCGGGTGGAGGGTGAGGTGCTGCTCGACATTGCCGAACCGGTCAACATCGCAGCCGTACTAGACGCCTTGGAAGCCCGTCTCCCCATGTTGTACGGCACCCACCGCGATCACGGAACCCGGCAGCGTCGTCCGTTCATTCGCTACTTCGCCTGCCTGGAAGACCTGTCGCTAGAGCCGACTGACATGCGCTTGCCGGACGCCGTAATGGCCGGCACGGAACCTTTCCTTGTTGTCGGCGCAATGGCCGGTGGTTGAGGAAACCCTCCGGGTGCAATCTCACCCTTCGCCTCCGATTCCTCAACCACCCCAAACTAGGCGCAACAAGATCCTCATCGGCCTCTTTCTACTCGTGGTGGCCATGCAACCCTCCACGTTCAGCGATACCCGCAGCGCCACCCTGGCCGCAACTCCGGCGGCCATCTTCTCGCACGTCAACGAACTCCGGAAATGGGAAGCGTGGAATCCCTGGGGTAAGCTGAGTCGTGAAGCTCGACAAAGGTTTGGAACTGTTGGATACAGGTGTGACCAATATTCCTGGGGAAAAACACCAAGGATAACCTAAAGGAAAATCCCCGGCCTCCGGGGAGACTCGCTGAAATGATCCGTTTACTCATGATCCAGATAAGAGTTTCCAGGCTCCGACCGTGGGCTGCGACCGCAGCTGGGTTCATCTCCCGTTAGCTCTTCGTCAATCAACACATGGATTCAACCATTGAGGAAGGTCACTACGCTAAGAAACAGCTCCGCAATCCATTTGCGTTGATTCGCTGGAGTCACCACGCGCGCTTCGCCAAGGCGCTAAAGGTCGCGGCGGCCTTCAAAGGCCAGCGGGTGCTCGATTTCGGATGCGGTGATGCCACCTTTCTCGCCCTGCTCGCCGATTCGCCAAACGCGCCCGCGGTGGGGGTCGGCGCCGAAATTGAGACCGCGGTGGTGGAGAGCAATCGAGAACGCTTTGCCAACCGACCAGCACTTCGTTTTGTCCTGCAATCGGAGCTGACCCAGCCCGACCACCTGGGCCAGTACGATGCCGTGACCTGTATGGAAGTGTTCGAGCACGTCGAAAATCAGGATGTGTACCTCGATCTTTTTGGCCGATTGCTGCGCCCCGGTGGTCAGGTTCTTATCAGTGTGCCGGTGGAAACTGGCCCGGCCGTAGTTCTGAAACAAGCGGCCCGCCAGGTCGCGGGCTGGATGGGCGCTCCGCATTATCCCGGGGTCTCGCCGTATTCCTGGAGTGAGCTGACAAAGAGTGTTTTTGCGGGTGACCTTCAACATGTGGAGCGACCCTTGAACCGTGATCCGAGCGGGTTTGCCTCATATTGTCACAAAGGTTTCAACTGGAAGGTCCTGCGCGGAAAGATTGCGCAGCGATTTACGATCACATCCATCAGTGCCTCGCCCATTGGTTGGTTGCCACCTGCTCTGAACAGTCAGGTATGGATCGCCGCGCGGAAGCGATAGTCGCTCGGTGAGTCGGGGATCCACTGCCCCCTTTCAGCCCGTTAAAAAAAGTCATCCAGGAGCGACCCTGACTTCATTTCGAGCCGATGCCTTACGACCAAGGATATCGGGTTTGTTAGCTTCCAAACGGTACTCCAACGGACCCTTGAGGACGGCTGGAATGGGAGGGGCGTGTCCTGGCTTTCCCGGAGAAAACCGATCTAGTTTTTTCCTGCGCTTGTTCGCTTTCCTAAAAAAGCGCTGGAAAACGTGGGGTGGCAGCGGCACACACTCCCTTTTCGCTCAAACGACATGAACGAGCAGATTGTAATTCTCGACTTCGGTAGTCAGTACACCCAGGTCATCGCCCGGCGAATTCGCGAGTGCAGCGTGTATTCCACGATCTTGCGCTTCGACACTCCCGCTGCAGAAATCGCCAAGCTGGCGCCCAAGGGGATTATCCTTTCGGGCGGTCCCAACTCGGTTTACACGCCCAAGGCCCCCCTGCCGGATAAGGCCATCTTTATGCTGGGTGTTCCGGTGTTGGGGATCTGTTATGGCGTGCAGATTTTCGCCCAATTCCTGGGCGGTAAAGTCGAGAAGGGACAGAAACGCGAGTACGGGAAAGGAACCCTGACGGTGGCCGACCCAGCGTGCGCCCTGTTCGACGGGTTGCCCGAGTCACTTCAGGTGTGGAATAGCCATGGCGACAAACTGACACGCCTGCCCAAAGACTTCGTGGTGGTAGGGACGACCGAGAATTCCGACTACGCGGCCATCGAGCATCCCAAACGTAAGTTCTTTGGCATCCAGTTTCATCCGGAAGTGGTTCATTCGCCGCGCGGCAAAGAAATTCTTGCCAATTTCGTCCATCGGGTTTGCGAGTGCGGACGCAACTGGACGATGCGGAGCTATCTCGAGCAATCGGTGGAGGAAATCCGCGCCCAGGTGGGCAAAGAACGGGTCATCCTCGGGCTCAGCGGCGGGGTCGATTCGAGCGTGGCAGCGGCTTTATTGCATAAGGCCATTGGTGATCAGTTGACCTGCATTTTCGTTAATAATGGACTGCTCCGCGCCCGGGAGGCCGAAGTGGTTCAAGAAGTGTTCGGCAAGCATTTCAAGATCCGGCTGCAATACGAGGAAGCGACCAAGGCGTTTCTCAAGCCGCTCAAGGGTGTCACAGACCCCGAACGCAAACGGAAGATCATCGGCAAGACCTTTATCGAGGTCTTCGAGAACGCGACCAAGCTGGCGGGTAAGGCCAAATTCCTGGCGCAGGGAACGCTGTATCCCGACGTCATTGAGTCGGTGCCCATCGCGGGTAATCCCGCGCATATGATCAAGTCGCACCACAACGTTGGCGGGTTGCCGAAGCGGATGAAGTTCGCCTTGGTCGAACCGTTACGCTGCCTCTTCAAGGACGAGGTTCGGCAATTGGGGCTCGAACTAGGATTGCCCAAAGAGATTGTGTATCGCCAGCCCTTCCCGGGCCCGGGTCTGGCCGTGCGATGTCTGGGCGAGATCACGTCGTCCAAACTCGAAATCCTGCGGCAGGCGGACAGCATCGTCGTGGCCGAGATGAAAGCGGCGGGACTGTATTACCAAACTTGGCAGACCTTTGCGGTGCTGCTGCCGGTTCGCAGTGTGGGGGTGCAGGGCGACGAACGGACCTATGACTTCACCGTGGCCATTCGGGCAGTGGAATCGCAGGATGGCATGACGGCGGACTGGGTCCGACTGCCCTATGACCTGCTGGAGAAAGTTTCCACCCGCATCACCAATGAGGTCCGGGGCATTAACCGCGTGGTGTTGGATCTGACCAGCAAACCGCCTGGAACTATCGAGTGGGAGTAACGGAGGCGTGAAGGCAGGCGAATTTTCGGCTAAGGCTGGGCTTTGCAAATCGACGCCGAGAAACCATCGTCTGAGGCGTGGAACCCAACCGCTTTCGCGACCATTCTATCTGGGTCTGGGTGGCCGCGGCCACACTGCTGATCCTGCTGGTCGTCGGGGTTGTGGGGGCCAAACCCGTCTGGACCTGGAGCAAGCATCGGCGGGCGGACACCTTCCTCCAACAGTTCCGCGAAGCGGACGCGGCGGGGCGGGTGGAGGCGGCTTCCGCGGCCTTAAGGTCAGCGTTTTTTCTGGCACCCAACTACCCGCCGGTGGCGCGGGAAGTGGCGCATTTTTACTCGCGAAGCGGCTTGCCCGAAGCCCTGAATCTGTGGCGCGAACTGAGTGCCATTTCACCTCTGACCGTGGAAGACGAGCTGGCCTACACGCGCGTGGCGCTCGACCTGGACCGCTTCGACATTGCGATCCCGATGGTGGTCAAGCTGGTGGCCAAAGCTCCCGGCAATCCTGGCGTTCTGCCTTTGGCGGCGGAGGTGGCCCAGCGTCGGGGTGACCTGGAATCAGCAATCAGCTTGGCCAACGAGGCGCTGAATCAGGATCCAACCAACCCCACCAATCAGTGGCGCTTGGCCAACATGCAACTTCGGCATCAAAATCCCAAGATCCAGGATGGCGGTCGACGGCGCCTATTGGCGATGGCTGGGGGGAGCGGCCCGGAACGAACTCGTGCCGTCAGTTTTTTGTTATCGTCTGAGCAGCTTCAACCCGAGGAAGTAAACCTGCTTCTTCGGCTTTTTCCCGATCGGCCCGGTGCCCAGTTGGATGAACGACTTGTGCGTCTGGGACTGGAAAATTTGAAGAACCCGAGTGGCCGGGTCGCACGAACTCGGAAGCTTGCCGAGCCGTACTGGAACGTGGAAGGCCGTTCGAATCTCGTCTCCATCGCCACTTGGATGGGCCAACGCGCAGCTTACTTGGACATCCTGGAGGCGATCCCGGAGGAGCAAGCATTGACCGACGGACGCTTGTATCTGAATCGGGCCGGTGCCTTGGGTGAACTCGAACGTTGGAACGAAGTCGAGAGCCTGCTGACGAACCCGGCCGCACCCGAAATGCCGATGTTGCAGGAGATCCTGCGCGCCTCGGCCATGCATGCCGCAGGGCGAACGAATGAGAGTCTGGGACATTGGAAGCAGGCTCTGACCCTTGCCACGACCGATCGGGCGATGCTTCAATCGATCGCCCGCCTGTCCGAGTCGCGTGGATATACCCAAGTTGCCCTCGAAGCGTGGCGGCCACTTTTGGGCGATCCGCGAGTGGCGCCGCGGGCGGCTGCTGAGGTTCTTCGTTTGGCTGACCTCACGCGGAATCTCCAGGCCACCCGCGATGCCTTGCGCCGATTGGATCAATTGGGCGTCTTGCCGCCGGCGCAGCGGGTTTACCTGGCGCTTCATGAGGCGATGCTGAATCCGGATCTGACCCGAGCCCGTAACTTGATCTCCCGGTCGACCTCCAAATCCACCGAAACCAACCTGACCGCTGTGGCGAAAGCACTGTTGGCCCTGCGGGAGAACCAACCGGACCTGGCCGCGCGGGAACTGGACGCGCTTCTGGTCAATTGGGAGGAGGCGCCACTTCTCTGGCAGGTGGTACGAGTCGCCCAGTTGGGAGGCGCCGGCCGCCGCACCGAGGCCCGGGAATTTGCCCGCCACATTGACGTCTCGGCCCTGTCGGCACCCGAACGAACCCTGATCGAGCCATGGATGCCGATGCCCGAATAGTGGGTTTCACTTTGCGCCCAGGGTCGACAGGCGCTGGTGGCCCGCTAAGGTTCAGCAACTCAATTTGTGAAAGCCTTGCTCGACACGGCCGGCCGTAAAACCGTCCGCGCCTTCCTAATCGGCCTGGAGCTCAAATCAGCCGAGGTATCGGAGGTCCGTGAATCCTTGGATGAATTGGCCGAACTCGCCGGAACCGCCGGCGCCACCGTAGTAAGTGACGGCACCCAAAAGCTGGAACGGCCCAACCCTTCGACCTTCATCGGCGCGGGCAAGGCCGCGGAATTTGCCGAATTCTGCCGCGAAAACACGGTCGACACCGTCATTTTTGATGATGAACTGACCGCGGCCCAAGCTCGCAATCTGGAGGAGATCTTTGGAACCAAAGTGCTTGATCGGACCGGTCTGATTCTCGATATCTTCGCGCGGCGCGCCCGCACTCGCGAAGGCAAGCTTCAGGTCGAACTGGCCCAACTCGATTACATCCTGCCACGGTTAACCCGTTTTTGGACGCACCTTTCCCGTCAGCGAGGCAGCACAGGTTCCATTGGCGGTGAAGGCGAATCCCAGTTGGAATCCGACCGCCGGCGCACGCAGGAACGCATCAGTAAAATTCGCGACGAACTCGAGGTCGTCCGTCGCCAACGAACCACCCAGCGCTCCGGACGGCAGCGTCATCAATGGCCGCTGGCGTCTATTGTCGGGTACACGAACGCGGGTAAATCCACGCTGCTGAACGCCCTGACCGGGGCCGGTGTGCTCGCCGAGGATAAGCTGTTCGCCACGTTGGATCCCACCACGCGACGTTTGCGGTTGCCGACCAACCAAAGTGTCCTGGTTTCCGATACGGTCGGATTCATCCGCAAATTGCCGCACGGCCTGGTCGAATCCTTCAAAGCCACTTTGGAAGAAGTGGTTGAGGCGGATCTGTTGATCCATGTCGTAGACGCCAGTCACCCTCAGGCCGATGAGCAGATCCAAGCGGTGAATTCCGTGTTGGAGGAGATTAGAGCGGCGGGCAAACCCACGTTGATGGTCTTCAACAAAGTGGATCGTGAAGTCGGGGCTGCGGTCGCCGCGCGGCTTGCTCCGTTGTTTTCCAATGCGGTCTGCATTTCGGCCCGCATGGGTATTGGCCTCACCGAATTGATGGCCGAATTGGGTGTGATGTTACGTCCCGTGCGCGCTCAAGTCCGACTGGCCATTCCACACTCGGAATCCCAGGTGATCGCGCGGTTGCATTCCGTTGGTCAGGTGCTCGAGAGCGACTATCATGGCCAGAAAGCTAGCTTTCTGGCCCAAGTTCCGCCGCATCTCGCGCACGAGTTTCAGGCGTATGTGGTGGCTTCCCGGAAACTGGCGGCGAAATCGAAACGTGCCCCGCGCGGAGCTCGACATCTTGCCTTGACGGCGAAATTGAGAGTTGAGTGACAGGTAGGGCTGAGCTGCTGCTCGTGCCCATCTAGAACCGACGCGTTCGAGAACTGGCTGACGCGGAATAGGGGAAAGCTGAGAATGGCTTCCCCTTGCCGCTGGCCGCACGAACCTCGTTACAGGCCGACCGCTGCGAAGCGGTTCCGCACTTCCCGAAAATGGAAGTCGGGTGAGCAGAGTTGCTCCAATTCCCCGGCAACAAAGTGCCGGGCCACGTCGGGATCCGACTGCAGTTGCCGGAGAAAATCCGCGTCGTCACGACCGGCGTGCTTAACCTCCCAGGTCTTCATGGCATTGCGCTGAACCAATTCGTAGGCCTGCTCCCGCGTAAGTCCCTTGCGAATCAAGGCCAATAGCACCGTCTGCGAATTCCACATCCCCAGGCTTAGCCCCAAGTTCTTCTTCATGTTCTCTGGATAAACCATGAGGCCGTTCATCAAACGGGTCAGCAGCCCGAACATGTAGTCGAGCAGGGTGCAGGAATCGGGAAAGATGATCCGTTCGACGCTGGAGTGGCTAATGTCGCGTTCGTGCCAGAGGGCCACATTCTCCAGAGCGGCGACGGCATTTCCACGCAGCACCCGCGCTAGACCCGTCAGTCTTTCCCAAGTGATGGGGTTGCGTTTGTGCGGCATGGCGCTGCTACCTTTCTGCCCCTTCGTGAAGGGTTCCTCCGCCTCGAGGACTTCGGTGCGTTGCAAATGCCGGAATTCGACCGACCAGCGTTCGATGCTCGCACCGGTCAACGCCAGAGCGTTCATGAACTCGGCGTGGATGTCCCGTTGCACCACCTGGGTGGCGAGCGGTGCGGGCCGTAGACCCAAGTGGGCGCAGACCTGGGACTCGATTGAAGGGGATAAGTGGGCACTGGTTCCCACCGCGCCGCTGAGTTTGCCGACTGAGATGGCTTCGCGGGCCCGTTCCAAACGCAGCAAGGCCCGTCCGAACTCGTCGTACATCAACGCCAGCTTCAATCCGAACGTGGTGGGCTCGGCATGAATGCCATGACTCCGGCCGATGCAGGGGGTGAATTGATGCTCCCGAGCGCGGTGGGCGATGGCTTCCCGCAGCAATTTGACGTCGGCGATCAACAGGTCGGCGCTCTGCTGGAGCTGCAACCCGAAGGTGGTGTCCACAATATCACTCGAAGTCAGTCCGAAATGCAGCCAGCGGCTGGCGGAATCATTGATCTTCTCGGTTACCGCTGTGGTGAAGGCGATGACGTCGTGGTTGAGGATACGTTCGAGTTCATTCTGGCGTTGGACCAGTCCCTTCAGGTCGGCCAACCAAACAGTGGCACCGGCCTGAAGTTTCTGAAAGTCAGCCGCCGGAACGACGCCTTCGGCCACCAGGGCTTCGCTGGCCAGCAATTCGATCTGCAGCCAGATCCGGAGTTTGTTCTCATCGGTCCAAATCGCCCGCATCTCGGGGCGCGAATAACGCGGAATCACGGACCAACGATGCTTTGAAGTCGGCTGACGTTGAAGCGGGAAAGCGAGGCGGAGCGAGGAAGGTGGCTCGGACTCGCACGTCGTTGGGTTACCGTTTGCTAATCCGCCGACCGGCCTGAGCGAGAATTTTTCGTTCGCGTTCGGTGAGGCTTTGCGGGCCGTGGGCGTTCATTTTGTCGAGAATCGGGTCCACTTCTTTGGCGATGAATTCGTCGGGGCCGACTATTTCTGGACGGGGAGCGGAAACATCCCACTCCAGTTTACGCCAACGGGGTGAGACATCAGCCTTGGGTCGGGCTTTTCGGATAAAAAGACCCTGCAATCGGGCGACCAAGCCACTGCCGGGAAGCGACTGAAATTCGTGATGCCAGCCGAGTTTCACCCAGGCCATTCCGGCCAACAAGCCACCCAAATGAGCGGCATGAGCAACACCTTGCTCTCCCGGTGCGGGGACGAGAGTGAAGAAGAGGGAAATGGCCAGGCTGATCCACAGCAGCCAGATGGAGCGAATGGGCAAGATGAAGTTGAAGCGGACTTCGGAATCTCGTTCGCACAGGGCGAATATCGCCAACAGGCCGCTCACCCCAGCCGAGGCGCCCACCACGGTGACGCCGTAATAGGCCGGAAAGGCGAGCATCAACGCGCCCTGCAGCAATCCGCCTACGGCCCCGCAGCCAAACAAGGCCAGAAGAAATCGCCGAGTTCCCAACAGGCCTTCACAAAAATGGCCCAACCACCAGAAGGTGATTAAGTTGAAGATTAGGTGGAACAGGCCGGCGTGCAGGAATTGGAATGTGAACAACTGCCAGAGCCATCCATGGGACAATCCGTAGTTCGTCAAGGCCAGCCAGCCTTCAACCGGAGTTCGCAAATAAACCTGGTTGATGGCCTGCAACGCAAACCCGGCCACCAGGACCATGGTGAGCCAAGCCGTGACGGACAGCCGGCGCAGTCCGCCGGAATCCCTCGCGTAGTCACGTTCGCTGATCACGGCGATAAACTAGGTTCGCTGAACAAGATCTTCAACGGCGGGTTTTGCTTCGGCATCCGGGAAGTTACGTCGCTCCGGAAGAAGGTCGGTTTGGCCGCATCAGATTGAGGTAAACCAGTCCGCCCAACATTCCGCCCAGATGCGCCGCATGGGCCACATTGTCCCGGGGAAACAAGGCGCCGATGATAGCGATCGCAGCACCCCAAAACAGCAGGGTCTTGGCCCGGAGAGTCACGGGTATGACGAAAAAGAGCAGCAACGTTAGCTCGCGCTCCGGGAAGAGTGCGGCGTAGGCGGCGATCAAGCCGAACACTCCGGCCGATGCGCCCAACAATATTTCGCCGAAAAATCTCGGGGCCAGAACGGCGCATAAGAGCTGGATCAGTCCGCCGATCACTCCACTGAACAAGTACAGTTTTAGGAAGCGAACGCGGCCGAGATTTTCTTCCAGTTCCTGCCCGAACACATACAACGCCCAGCAATTCAGTATCAGATGCAGCCAGCCGCCGTGTAGAAACTGAAAGGTGAACAGCTGCCAGAGGTGCCACGACTTCAACCCGGGTACGCTCAGGGCCAACAAGTTTAGCCATTCCAGGTAATTCCCGTGGCTGTATTTGTCGGCCACCTTTTCAGCGAGGAAGATCAGGACGTTGACGACGACCAGAATGAGGGTGAGAGAGAGCGGGCTTCTTCCAGTGGCTCCCCGCAGGTATTCCCGTTCGGACAACATTGATGTAGGGCAAGGTAGCGGTCAGAGTGGCCATCAAGCCAGCTTTGCCAGTTCGTCCTGCAAACGAGCCATCAGTGGCTTCAGCGTGACCCGGCTGAAATCGAATCGGCAGCCCGCCCGCGCAAACAGTTCGGGCAAGGGACGCGCACCGCCCAGGGACAGCCCGGCTTTGTAATCGGCCAGGGCCTGGCTGGGATTCACTGTGGCGTTGGCCCACACTTGCAGCGCTCCCATTTGGGCAATCCCGTATTCCACGTAGTAGAAAGGGTAGAGGAAGATGTGAAGTTGCTTGTGCCAGAGGCTGGCCCGGGGCGCCTCGATCCCCGACCAATCCACCTCACCCCCGAATCGGTCCATCAACCGCAGCCAAGCCGCCGAGCGTTCGTCTCGCGAATGACCCGGATGCGTGTAAATCCAATGTTGAAAGGCATCGACGGTTGCGATCCAGGGGAAGACGTTCACAATGCCTTCCAGGTGGACTCGACGCGCGCGACGGGCGTCGGCCTCGCTGTAAAACACATCCAGATGCGGGGCAGCGAGTAGTTCCATGGCCATCGAAGCCACTTCACAGAACTCAATCGGCGCTCCCCGGTAGGCAAAGAGGGGTTCCTGCCGAGTCGCCAAGGCATGGAAGGCGTGACCCGCCTCGTGCAGCATCGTCTCCACATCCCGATGTAGACCAACTGCATTCATGAAGATGAAGGGCAGCCGTGATTCACTAAGGGTGCTTTGGTAGCCGCCGGGGGCCTTCCCTTTGCGGTTCTCCAGATCCAATAGCCGCAGGTCCCGCATCATCTGGAATCCCTGCGCCAACTCAGGATCAAGTCGCTCGAAAATGGTCTGAGAGCCCCGCTCCATCGCCGCGGTATCGATGAAGGGCTTCAAGGGCGGACGATTCAACGGATCCACCGAAAGGTCCCACGGCCGGAGCGAGTGGCCACCAAGTTGCTCCCGGCGCTGGGCCTGCAACTGGCGCACGATCGGCATCACTTCAGCTTCGATCGCGTCATGAAATTGTACGCAGTCCGCCGCGGTGTAATCAAAGCGACCGCGCATTCGGAAGGCGTAATCCCGGTAATTGGGAAAGCCGGCGTTGGTGGCAATCTGACCCCGCAATTTGACCAATTGATCAAAGAACGTCTCAAACTGGTTTACTTCCTGACGCCGGCGTTCGGCCACAAGTTTCCAAGTCTCTTCGCGCAAGGTGCGATCGGGTTCCTCCTGGTACCGGCCCATCTGCACGAGGGTCCGTTGTTCGCCCCGAAACTCCACCGTTAAGGACCCAGAAAGCTTGTTGTACTCGTTGCCTACCTTCGCTTCTTCGGTTTCCAGCGGGACATTGTCGTCACGGTACAATTCGACCAACAGGGCGGTATCCCGGTCAAAAACCTGGTATCGATCCTGAGGAAGTTGCTTCCGGAGGGGATGAGCCAGATATGCTTTGGCCAGGGCAAACCGACGCGGTTTGATCTGCGGCTCGATGTGTTCGACATAGTGGAGGTAAGCCTTTTCAGCTTCCGGATCATCGGTGTGGCAGGTCATCGCGATGTGACGCTTGCTGCCCTCTTCCTCCAAGGCGGCCGCCAATTCGCCGCCGTCCAGGATCCATTTTTCTAGCTCCACAGCGGTACGACACCCGGACGCACGCTCCTCAAGGGTTTCGAACAGGGGAGCCAACTGGCCCCAGTCGTCCAAATTCACCTCAGCCGGCACGAACTGACGGGGTGCAAACACCGGCAGTTCACCAAATGGAAGCAGACTCATGTCGGCCAAATTTGGAGGACGACCTCTCCCTCGGCAAGCAGTAGCGCCCGTGGGAACTCATTCAGGGCCGCCGAGACGGTCACTTATTTTCGTAGACGGGTTTTGGGGCGCTCGTCCCGCAGATACTTATGACACGCCACGCAACTGAGGGTCAGTTCGTGGTAGGAGCGGGTCACCGCGTCGATGTCCTTCTTGCCCGCCGCTTCGCCCACTGCTTCAGACGCAAGTCGGAAGCGCGTGCTGAACAATTCGTAATCGGGTGTCTGCAGGGCCGCCCAGCCGCGTTGCCCACTCAACGTCGTCAGGGTCGCCGCGTTGGACTTGATCAGGGCGTAATCGGCCAGGGCGATCCCTCCCAGTAATCGTTGGGCAGCACCCAACTTGACGCGCATAACGGCATCGGTGTCTGGATCGGGACCCGCTGACGAAGTGAGGCCCAACATCAGGAGAGTAGCGATCAGGAGGCGGCGCGCGGTTTTCATGGGTAAAAGTGAATGGAAGTGACGAGAAACGTATAGCTCCCCGGGCGAGGGAAAGCTTACCGATTATTGGGCAAATCCGGACCTTTATTGGCGGTGGATAGAATTGACGCTGAGGAAATGGGGCGCCCGCCCTTCGCGGAGCGTCGGCGGATGGCTCGGAACCGTGAGAGTACCTCTTCGTTGTAGGATTGAGCCTAAGCCGAATCAACCCAGAAAGGGATCGGGAGGGCTCACGATTTTCTGAAAGCTGTTGGAAAACCGGTCCCTAGGTGGTTGTCCCACAGGCTCTCACGGCCCGCGCTGGATCAGGCGAATGGCATCAAGGCGCAGGCGGGCGCGGGTGAGATGCTGATCCAATGCCTGCTTCTGTTGGACGAGTAACTCCACTTCCTCGGCTCGGACGCTCCGATTGACCTTCTGCAATTCGCGGAGCCGGGTTAGTTCATGGTCCAACTGGGCGGACATGTCCTTCCGCGCCTGGGCCACAAACGCCGCCACTCGCGCTTCGGCGAGTTCCTGCGTCTGCTCCAGGAGGTCGGGCAAGAGGTCTTCGCGGATCTCCGATCGCTCCAGCCAAGGGTACGGATCACCCGCTTCGAGCTGACGCGTGAGTAAATCCGAGGTGATTTCGAAGCTGGCCTCATTACCCTGATGATCCACCAGCACCCGCAAGGGTGTTGGGGGCAAGAATCGGTCAACATGCAAGGTCGGCGGCGCCACGCATTCGAGCAGGTAAATGACCTCCAAGTAGAGCCCCGCTACCCGCGCATCCGGCCAGTGGCCGAAACTGCTATTACCCAACTCGGAGCCCAACAACAGATCGAGTGTTCCCGTGACCAATGGATGATCCCACGTAAGAAACTGGATGTCCTCCCGGGCCAGCGCGTGCGCCCGATCGCAGGTCACGGTAAGTCCTCCGGCCGGGAGCCCGGGAAAGGAATCCGCGAAGACGCCGGCCGAACCCAAATGATAGGTCCGGGGTGTCAGTTCCTCGACGTGCAACGAGTAGTGATCGAAGACCGAAATGAGGAATCGTTCCAACGTGGGATCGTGATCGTGCTGCTGAATCTCCTGGGCCAGTCGGGCAGCAGATTTGGGTCGAAACGAGTTCAACTCCAACAAACGATCCCGCCCTTGTTCAAGCCGAAGGGAGAGTTCGTGCCGGGCCAATTGCGTTTCCGAGATTAAGCGGACGAGTTCCGCACGAGCCGGTTCCCCGGTCTCGTGGAAATCCTGGGCAAGATCGTGAATTCGAGCGCCGAACCATTCGCGCAGTTCACGTCCGCCCGGCAAGTTTTTTTCCAAGGCGTTTAGCCCTTCCTGATACCAGCGAGCCAACACCTCCTGGGAACTACCGGTCACATAGGGCACATGGATTTGGATTTCGGCGGTCTGCCCGATGCGATCGAGGCGGCCGATGCGTTGCTCCAGTAATTCAGGATCCAGCGGGAGATCGAACAACACGAGGTGATGGGCGAATTGGAAGTTTCGACCTTCGCTACCAATCTCCGAACACAGCAGCAGGCGGGCGCCGTCTTCCTCGGAGAACCAAGCCGCTTGCCGATCTCGCTGCACCAGGGAAAGTCCTTCGTGAAACGCCGCCATTTTCACGTTTAGGCGGGTGCGCAAGGCCGCTTCTATCGCCTCAACTTTGCCTTGGGTGCGACCAATGAGCAGCACCTTGTCGTCGCCGAGTGCGCGGAGCAGGCCAACCAACCAGTCGATTCGAGGATCCCGAGAAAACTGGGGCGCAAAATCGGGGTTCGGGGTCACGGCCACATCGTTGGCGAATTCCTCGGCTAACGCTTCGAAGAGGTCGCCGTGATCCAGACTTTCCGGGAGCGGGCATAAGTTGGCCCGTCGACGGGGAAACCCAGTGATGGTCGCGCGGGTGTTGCGAAACATGACGCGACTTGTCCCGTGCTGATCAAGCAAGGCATCCAGCAGTTCCGCACCAACGAGGGGATCACTCGATGATTTCAACCGGTGACGCACCGAGACTTCCGAGTCACCGAGAAGGCGGGTCAGTAACCCAATGTCATTCTCTGCGAGTGGGGAATTATTCTGCAGTAGCTCCGCAAGTCGCGCCACGTCGCGGTAACTTTCGGTTTCCTTGATGAATTCGCCGAGGTCGTGAAACCGGTCGGGATCGAGCAGTCGCAAGCGGGCGAAGTGACTTGCCATGCCCAGTTGTTCCGGCGTGGCGGTGAGCAGCAATAACCCTGGTGTCTGACGACCCAATCGTTCCACCAACGTGTACTCGGGACTGGTCGCCCCCGGTGACCAACCCAAATGATGCGCCTCATCCACGACCAGCAGATCCCAGCCGGCGGCGAGCGCCTGGCGACCGCGATGTTCGTGGTCCGTAAAGAAACGGAGACTGGCGAGGACGAGTTGGTCGTCCAGAAACGGATTGATCCCGGGCTGATTGGCTTCGAGGGCAACGCACCGTTCCTCGTCGAAGATGTGAAACCAGAGGTTGAACCGGCGCAACAGCTCCACGAACCACTGATGCACCAACGATTCCGGAAGGAGGATGAGCACGCGCTGCGCCCGGCCGGTCAGAATAAGTCGATGCACGATCAGGCAAGCTTCGATCGTCTTCCCGAGGCCGACTTCATCTGCCAGCAAAACGCGGGGGACGAGACGACTGGCGACTTCCGACGCGATGTGAAGCTGGTGCGGAATTAGTTCGATCCGACCGCCGATAAAGCCCCGGACGCGAGATTGTCGACGGCGATACTGCTGTATCAGGGCAGCTATCCGCAGATCGAATACGTCCGGTGGCTCCACCTGTCCGGCAAGCAGGCGCTCTTGGGGTTGGTTGAAGCTGAGGGCGTCGTTCAGGTCGGTCTCGCATAGATCCCAGCCGACGCCTTGATAGTAGATTAGTCCGGCCCGTTCGGTCACCGACTCGACCCGCAAGGTTACGTCCGCGCGAGACTTGATGGTATCCCCGGAACGACAGCGGACGCGGCGAAGGGGTGCATTATCGCGAGCGTACTCCCGTGTTTCGCGGGCGGCGCTAAAGCCCAGGGTCACGGTACGAGTAGTGACCCGCTGAACCGAACCCAGACCCAGTTCGGGTTCGGTCTCACTGATCCAGCGTTGGCCGGGAAAAAAGATGTCGGGCATGACGGCAAAACCTCGGAGAGAAGGTTCCTTACCTCAACGAGCCGGGGATGGAATCCGTAATCCCGGCGCGCGACCAGCCTTTCGGACTGCGGGTTTGCAGCCAGATGCCCCTGGGGAACCGAACGCGCGGCAACGGAATGTCCGACCCTTCGGTGTGGGATTGAAACTCCCGGGGACGCGGGCAAACACTCCGGCGCTTTGAAAACTCTTTCGCTACGCTCATTTTTTTCATCCCTGACCGGTTTGGCCGTAGGCGGATGCGCCTCGTGGGCAGAGGAGGTGCCGCTCGAATTGATGCTCTCCAATCTCGCGCCAGGTCAGGGCGGTGGGGTGGGCGAGGCAGCGCTTAACTTCGTCATCCGCCTGGAGAACAGCTCGCCCGAGTCACTCACCATCGACGGCGGGTCCTACAAGATTTATTTGAATGGCATCTATGTGGGACAGGGGCTCTCCAATCAGACCCTGGAAATCGCTCGACTTTCCTCCACTACGATTACGGTGCCGGTCTATGTCAGTACGGTGCGTTTGATGGGTTCGCTCTACCGTGTGCTGAAGTCGAATCAGGTGAGCTACCGGATTCATGGGCGGGTTTATGTGAAGCGCGGCGGTGTTTTGAAGAAGTACAAGGCGTCGCGAGAGGGAATGGTGGACTTTGCCGAAGTGCAGGAAACCCTGGAAAGGATGGGGACGAAATAGTGGGAAGCTGAACGTTTTGAAAACTGGAAAATGCGTGCGGGTAGGATGGTGCGGCGCGGGGTCTTTACCCTGCGGAGGTTCGTGGAGCATTGAGTGAACCGATCGCAGGATGCCTGGCCTGGCCTTCGGAAAGAGCGGGTGCTTCACGCAGTCTGAGGCGAACCATAGTTCCGTGCGTGCGGCGCGGCGATGTGGCGGTCTGCGGCTAGTTTCGACCTAGCCCATCGTCCTTCTGTTCGACCATCTCGGTCACAGCGTCCGAAGCAGGAACGCTTCCTGAAACAACCGGTTGCTGGGCGGCTTCGCGGAGGCGGTTCGGGGTGTAGTCGAACCAGGGGAGCTGGATCATGGGCTGGTTCCACCAACCGCGGCCAAGTTCGGATTTGCTGAAGAATTCGGAGACGATCACCAGGAACGACAAGCCAAACCAGATCACGAATACGGCCGCTCCGGCAGTAATTTGACCCGTGCGCGTGGCCAACCAGCGGGCGAGGCGAACAAACCCCTGACGCGGTGGCACCGGGCGCGGGGTGAGTAATTCCAGGCGGCGGAGGGCATGCCATTCCACTTCGCCCAGATCGTCTTCGGTAACCACCCCTGCTTGATACGCTGAACAAAGCGCGTTGGCGTACACCCGGGCGGCCAGTAGTCGCAGACCTACAAACAAGGGAAACAAACCCAGCGCCATCAGCGCGAAGAAGCGATGGGAAACTTGGACGGCCTCGGAAGCGGGTAGGTCGGCGAGGTACGGTACGTATTGGGCGACGGCGGGAAGGAGTTTGACGATTAGGACAACGCCGCTGGCCCCAGCCCATGCGAGGGCGAGTCCCACGCTGGCCAGCCAATGGCGTCGAATGAAGCGCCAGACCAGGCGAAAATCGTAGAACCGGCGCCAATCCTGAGTGCTGGCCTGGCGGGCCTGGGCCCAGGGCACATACGCCATGGCCGCGGTAAAGAGCAGCATTCCCAGGATGAACAGGGTCGGCCCAAACCAGGCGTGTTCATAACCCTTGTTAAACGAGTTCTGCCAGCCAGCGAACCAGGAGAACGACCAGAGTAGACAGCCGGGGAGCGTAAGCACGGCGGTGTTGAAGGCCATTTGCACCCCGAGTTGAGCATTTCGCGCGAGTCCGCCCGCACCACGTCGCAACCGTTGCCGAAAATGGCTGGAGCCGGCCGAGTCCATTGACGGAGGACCGAGAATCCAGCGAGGCCAGGTGGCGAGTTCGGCCGTGGTGGGGTGAGCCAGACTGAAATCTCGAAAGGACGCGGAACGAGGCCGAATGGGACTTCGCCGCCACCAGGATTTCAGTATTTCGCGCCTCGCCGCCCGCGCGGACCATCCGACGACCAGCACACTCGTCACTAGGAAGGTGCTGAGGAGCGAACCAAAGACCCACTTGCCCAACCCAATGGCGACCCGGATAAACCCGGAAGAGCGAGGGAGTGGCGCCGGGGAATCGGCAGTTGGCATCGTCGTCGCTTCAGTCGACTCGGGAAGACTGGAGGGATTCTCCCAGGCAAGTTGCGCCGACTCTGGTTGGGGTTCGTGGGGGTTCATGCGAAAACCTCCTCGAGCACGGCGTTCTCGGCGAAGGCCGTCTTCATCCCCATTAAGCGACCGAGGGTACTGGCGAGTTGAATCTGGCTGACGGTGCGGTCGACGACTTTTCCCTGGGGAATTCCTTTTCCGAACACGAGGGCGAAGATTTCGTGCGAACTGCGCGTGCCAAAGTGGTGCTGGCAGGGAACGGCCGTGTACGGATTATCATCCCGACCGCAATCCGGCACGATCACCCAGACCGTGTTGTCGCGGTATTCGGGATCGGCTTCAACCAGGGAAACCAGGCGCTTGACCTCGTCATCCATGATCGCCAGTCCGCGGGTGTAATGGTCGAGGTAACCCCAATGCACGTAGTCACAGTCCTGGTAGTTGATCATCGTCAGTCGAGGCCGGAGTTCGCGGATGGCGCGGAGGGTGAGCTCGGTTAGCAAGCGGTCGCCGCGGGGATTCACCAAGCCGGTGTCGCCGTAGTAGCTGCGCCAATTGGCCCAGAACCGTTCGATCTCCGTTCCTTGTCCGGCCTCCTTGTCCGCCCGGTAGTCGAGAGATTTGTACTCCTCGAGTTGTTTCTGTTTCTCGGTCAGTTGGTGCCCCTCGAATTTGCCCGCGACGAGTTGCTGCTGGAGCAACCAGGTCTTGTAGCGTCGAAGACTGAGTGTTTGAGAGCGGTAATTGACGCCGAAGAGGTGATGGTTGCTGAAATTGTAGAATTCTTCGTCCGCCCGGTCTTCGCCGTTGATCAGCAGCGCCTGATGGGCCGGAACGTTAAACGCTTCCCGGAAGTACTCGAAGAGCGTGGGGACCTGAGCTTCAAAGCGCGCCCCGAGGAACTTGCGACCGCGTTCCGGGCGGTTCTCGGCGATGTCCCGGAAGCGTTCGTATTTGCCCGTGAGGATGTAGAGGGTGCCCTCGCCGTGGCTGGTCTGGTAATCCTGGAAGCGATCGATCTCCATGCGCGGATAGAGCACACCGCGTTGGACCAATTCGTGGGTCAGGTAGGGGGCGCAGGTGAATTTCGGGTCGAGCGATTCCCGGCGTCGGGCGCCACCACCCCAGCGGATCAGGACAATGTTCGGTCCTCGGTAGTTCCCGCGGGCGGTAGGAGTAGGAGTGACGGCGCCACCGAGACTCGACAACCCGGTGATCAGGCCGGCTCCGGTGGCGGCCGAGGTGACTAAGAATTGCCGGCGATCGAGGAGGTGCGTGTTCATGTGGGGAAGAGGCCTCTGTACGAAGGTTTCACACACGGGGCACTTGAAAAGTTCCAAACGAGTGGACTTTGATCGCATTGAGCCAGCCGGTACGATGAACTTCGACGTGACACCCTGCCGAGCCTGTGGCTACTTCCCGCCCACCATGAAGCGCTTGCAGTTTCTTCTCTGTCTAGGCCTCGGCCTGGTTAGCCTCAATTTCGCCCGCGCAGCCGACCCCAAATCGGCGGCTGGCGATCAGGTCGCCGTCCTTAAATTCAAGGATTATGGCGATATCGTCCTGGAGTTTTGGCCCGACTTGGCGCCCAAAACCGTGGAGAATTTCAAAAAGCTGACCACGGATAAGTTCTATGACGGAACCAAATCCCATCGGCTCATCCCTGGTTTCATGATTCAGTTGGGCGATCCGTTGACCAAAGATGACAAGATGGAGGCTCGCTGGGGCACGGGCGATCCCGGATACAAGATTAAGGCCGAGTTCAACAAAAAGCCGCACGTCAAGGGCATCTTCTCCATGGCGCGAAGCCAGGATCCTGATTCGGCGGGCAGCCAATTTTTCATCTGTTTCGCCCCGGCGCCTAGCCTTGACGGCCAATACACGGTGTTTGGGCACGTCTTGCAGGGTATGGACGTATTGGAAAAGTTGGAGAAGGTACCGGTGGGCGGACGCCAGGGAAGTTCCCCTAAAACTCCGGTGGTCCTGGAGAGTATCACCCTCATTCCTCGGGCAGAGTTGAAGACCGCCAAGTAACTCGATTCCCTTTTTTCCCAAATTTCAATGAGTACCCCTGTCACCCCTGACGAAGTTGCGGTCATACAAACCGGCCAAGGAGCCATAGTCCTGGAATTCTGGCCGGATGTAGCTCCCAAGACCGTGGAAAATTTCAAGAAACTCGCCAAACAAGGATTCTATGACGGGACTGCGTTTCACCGCATCGTCCGAGGATTCATGGTTCAAGGAGGCGATCCGTTGACCAAGGAAGCAAGCATGGAGAGCCGCTGGGGCACCGGTGATCCCGGCTACAAGATCAAGGCAGAGTTCAACGCCAAGGCCCATCAGCGTGGTGTGATTTCAATGGCGCGCTCGTCCAATCCGGATTCCGCAGGCTGCCAGTTCTTCATTTGCCTAGGCGACGCCTCGTTTCTCGATCGCCAGTACACCGCATTCGGCCGAGTGATTCGGGGCGATGAGGTTCTGGGAAAACTAGGCGACTTGCCCACTAAGGTTGCCGGCGGTGGGGAAAAGAGCCGTCCAGTGGAGCGTCAGAATGTTGAGAGTGTTCGCATTGTGGAACGTGCCTCAATCGCTTAAGAGTCTGAAATTCGCCTGAAGAGCCAACGGCAGGGAGTCGTCGGCTTTTATAATATGGCCGTCTCGGTAGATGAGATCGCTCAGGTGTTGGCGTCGTTCGGATGTCCAGAGGATCGCTGCGTCGAGATGGCGAAGCAACTCGATAAGCGCGCCCAGCAATTGTCAGCAACCAAGGGTCGAACCTACGAGGAAGCCATCGCGCATTTGTTGCGGTTGATGGCCGGAGGTTGGGCGGCCCAAGCGTCTGATTCAGGGGAGGATCCGGCTGGACCCGAACTGAGCGAACGGTCGATTTGAGAAGGCGGCTCTCTGACTGAAATTTTCCACTCCTGATGCCTCCCGACCTCACCATCAAGCCGTGGCCGAAGTTGTCCTCGCGGGCGCTCGCCAACTACCGGATTTTCTCGTTACGGACCGATCTGAAGATCAATCCGCGCACGGGAGGCCAGCACGATTTCTTCGTCATCGACTGTCCGGACTGGGTTAATGTCGTGCCGATAACCGCGGACGGCCGACTCGTTATGGTGGAACAATATCGTCATGGATCCAATACGATCGAATTGGAGATTCCCGGAGGAGTAATGGATCCGCACGAGCGGGATCCGGTAGTGGCGGGGTTGCGGGAGTTGCGTGAAGAAACGGGCTACGATGGCGGTACTGCTCGACTGATTGGAAAGATTTTCCCCAATCCAGCCATCCAGTCGAACACCTGCCATACCTTGTTGGTGGAAAACTGTGTTCTGAAGCATGAGACCGAGTTCGACCACGCCGAGGACATTGCGGTCCGCTTGGTGCCGGTGGAGCAGATTCCTCAGTTGATGGCGTCGGGACACATCCGGCATGCGCTGGTGGTAGTGGCCTTGGCGCACTTCCTGATGCAGCGGTTGGCAGGCGCGGCCGCGATTTGGCCGCCGTTGTGAATTGGATTCGCCGATTATCAGCCCAGTGAATGGAGGCCATGGCGACGGGGTGAATCCGGCCCTCAGGTGACGGGGCAAATTGGGGGAATCGTTGACCCCCAGAAAAGGAAAAAGGCAGGCCATCGTGGCCTGCCCCTTGGCGAAAAAATCCCTGAGGGATTACTTCGATGCCTCAGCTTTGGCGGGTTTGCCTCCCTTGGCGGCGGCTTCCGCCGGGGTTTCGGCTGCCATCGGGCGCTTACCGCGCTTCTCGGTCCGAGCGGCTTCCTTGCTTTCTGCCGCCGCGGCGGCCGCTGCTTCGGCGCTTAGCTCGAGCTTCGGAGTCGTGCTCTTGACGTCCACCTTGAGAGTGCAGCGAACCTCGGGATGGAGACGAAATTCGACATCGTGTTCGCCGAGTGTGTGGATGGGTTTCTCAAGATGGATCTTTCGTTTGTCCAGCGACACGTCAAGTTGGGTCTTGAGGGCATCGGCAATCGTGCCCGTCGTGACCGAACCGAACATCTTACCGTCTTCCCCGGTCTTGACCAGCAGGGTGAGGGTGAACTTGTTGAGGCTCTTCGCGAGTTCGCTCATAGAATTGAGCTCGAGTGACTCGCGATCGGACCGGCGTTTCTTGAGGTTTTCGATCCACTTCCGGTTGCCCTGAGTGACCGGAACGGCGAGTCCGCCAGGGATGAGAAAGTTTCGGGCGTACCCAGCGGTGACGCTGACGTGGTCAGATTCGGCGCCCAGGCCCACCACGTTCTTGATGAGGATTACTTCGGTTTTCGACATAAACTGACGGGTTAACGGAGGAGTGTAGGAAAAGTGTTCAGAACGGGACATCATCTTCTTCCGGCGGCGGAGCGTCGGAGGTGGAAGGCTCCGCCGGACTAGCGGGCCGAGCTGGCGGACGGCTAGGAGGCGAAGAAGGAGTTCCTCCACCCGCTCCAGATTCCGCTCGCCCACCGATAAACTGGAAGCTCTCCAAGACAACTTTGAGGGCTGAGCGTTTCTGACCCGTGGTCTTGTCGTCCCACTGGTCAAGTCGGAGCCGGCCTTCGATGAAGATCGGGTTACCTTTGCGAAGGTATTGGGCGATGACTTCGGCTTGCTTGCCCCAGGCATCCACATCAAGGAAGGTTACCTCTTCCTTCGATTCGCCGCTTTCGGTCTTGTACGATCGATTGACCGCCAAACCCAGGCCCGCAACCGCGGTACCCTTGGGGGTGTAGCGCAATTCTGGGTCCCGGGTGAGGTTTCCCAGAAGGATTACCTTGTTGTAGCTGGCCATGGCAGGGGAGCGGCAAAACCGCGGACGCGTTAGGCCACCGCAGGGGCGGGGACGTAAGCGGGAGTGTTTTTCGGAACGATATTGAATTGCACGCGATAAACTTCAGATTCGTGGGCAAATTTGGCCGGTAAGCCGACCATAACGATCGTTGTCGCCTCAAAGGTGACATTCACGAAATGGCCGCCCGTAACCTTCTTGTCGGTAACCCGGGCGAAAGCCTTCTTTTCCAGTTTCTGGACGGTATCGACCTTGGCCCCGGCTTCCGTGAGGAGAGCCTTGACCTTATCAATCGCCTCATTGAGACCCTCTTCGCGACCGGCGAGATCGAGGATGAATAGACCTTCGTAGCGTTTCACTTCGTATTCCTTTGTGCGTTCGTTGATTCATCGGGACCGAGCGGTGCTGAACCGTTAAATCGGTTCATCGCCACCCCAACCCCTTCGGTCGCCCAGCATTCCACCTGCTGGGCAGCCCTCTGCAAAATTTGCTGCCAGACCGGCTGCTCGGCCGGACTAATCTCACCGAGCACATGCCCGGCAATATCACGCCGCCCCTGGTCCGGACGCGCAATCCCTACTTTTAACCGGGGATAGCCCCGGCTGCCTAGAACTTGCTCCACCGATTCGAGTCCGTGGTGCCCGCCCGCGCTGCCTTCCGGCCGCAAACGCAGTGATCCCAAGGGCAGATCCGCGTCGTCTACCAGCACGAGTAGGTTTTCTGGGGTAATCTTAAAATAAGACGCCACCAGGCCCACCGCCTTGCCGCTGGCATTCATAAACGTCTGGGGGCGGCACAAGACCACCCGTCGACCCGCGAACCGGCTTTCAGCTACTTCGGCATAGAACTTTTTTTCGATCCGCCACGCAGTCTGCCAGCGCTGAGCCAACAAATCGGCCAGCATGAAACCGGCGTTGTGGCGAGTGTTCCGGTATTCCGACCCCGGATTTCCCAATCCGATGATGAGTGCCAGGCCATTCATCCCGGAAAGAGAAGCGGCGGGACCCGGCTACTCCGGAACCCGCCGCGCAAAGTTTATTTCTTCTTCTCAGCCGCTTTTTCAGCGGGCTTTCCGGCCGTTGCTCCCTCGTCCTTCTTCTCTTTGAGCATTTCCGGCTGTTTGGCGCCCTCGGCGGCACCCGCCACGGGTTCGGCAGCGGCCTCGGTGATCGGCGCGGCCACGGCGAATACGGGGATCTTCTTGTCGCCAAGCAGTTCCACTCCTTCGGGTGCCGTAATTTCGCCGATGTGAAGCGTCTGGCCCACCTTCATGTTCGATACGTCCACATTGATCTGCTCGGGCAGATCCTTGGGGAGACAGCGAACGCGCAGACGGAATCGAACGTGTTCCAGCGTACCGGCGCTGTTTTTGACGCCGTCCGGGATACCTACGGCTTCGACGGGGACATCGATGCTCACCATTTCGTCTGGTTTCACTTCATGGAAGTCGACATGCAGGATGTCGCCGGAGAGAGGGTGATGTTGCACGTCTTGAACCAGAGCGAGACGAACGGCCTTCGCCTCGTCGTGAATGGCCAGATCAACCAGAATGATCTCGGTGTGAGCCAAGTGGACCAAGGCATCGAATTCCTTGGAATCGATCTCGAGAATCTGGGGGGGATTGTGCCGGCCGTAGATGATTGCCGGAATTCGCCCAGTGCTCCGGACTTTCCGGGAGCCTTTGCGGCGGGTTGACGTGCGCGGATGCGCGCTGAGAGCGAGTGATTTCATGTCCAAGTCGTATCTGCCGGCGACCAGATTAGCTGGTTCGCCCGCCCTTAAACTCAAACAGTGACGTGACACTGGAGTTGTGGTGAATGCGTTTGATCGCTTCGCCCAACAACGATGCCACGGACAATGTTGTGATGTTTACCCCGGGATAGACGGGGCGGCGGACAGTATCGGTCGTGATTAATTCGTCAATCGGAGAATTCTTGATCCGGTTAATTCCCAGCTCTGTGAGCAGTGCATGGGAGACGCACGCGATGATCTTTTCCGCGCCCTTGGATTTCAACATCGTGGCCGCGCTTGTGAGCGTGCCCGCGGTCTCAGTTAGGTCGTCCACCAACAGCACATTTCGACCCGCAATATCACCAATAACCGCCGTGGCTTCGGTTTCAGTCGGACTCTTGCGGCGCTTGGCTACAATCGCGAGTTCGGCATCCAATCGCTGGGCGTAGGCGTACGCCATTTTGATCCCGCCGACGTCCGGACTCACCACCACGAGGTTCTCCAGATTCTTCTTGAGTAAATACTCGTAAATCACCGGCGCGGCGTAGAGATGATCCACCGGAATGTCGAAAAATCCCTGAATCTGCTGGGCGTGCAGATCCATAGTGAGCACGCGATTGGCCCCCGCCGCCACCAATAGGTTGGCCACTAACTTGGCGGTGATCGCCACGCGGGGCTGGTCTTTGCGATCCTGGCGCGCATAACCATAAAACGGCATCACAGCCGTAATCCGGCTGGCACTCGCCCGGCGGAGGGCGTCCATCATGATGAACATCTCCATCAAATGCTGGTTCGCCGGCGGACTGGTCGACTGGATAATGAAGACGTCCTGACCGCGGACGTTCTCTTCAATTTTCACAAACGTTTCGCCATCGGGAAACGTGCTGACCGTACATTGGCCAAGAGGGACCTGGATGGCATCGCACATGGACTGGGCCAGAGCGATGTTGGCCGTACCGGAGAAGATCTTCACACGCGGGAATTCTGCCGAAAGAGTAAGCGGAAATAGGCAACCCCCACCGTTTCCGGTGGTCGTGGTGCCAGGTCACAGGACGGTAACAATCGACCTCGGAGCGGCAAGGCTCTTTTGGTGACATTGCGCCCGGTACCCTGCCCTGAGTCCGCTCGGTTCATTTCCAAAGAGCGTCTTCCAAGGCGGTCGACGTCAGCTGTTCCGCACTCGCCCGCCCGGCCCAGCCCACAGCTCGAAAGACAAGCAGGCGAAACCAGGGATCGTCCAAGGTCCAGAAGTAATGCCCGGGAATACTCCCAAAGACCCGGCCGGATCCGCGTTCACAGGTCCAAATCAACGGCACGGAAGTTCCGTCGACTTGGGCGCTGGCTAGGATCTCAACCCCAGCGGGATCCCCCACAAGTGGCCAGTAAGGTTCATCGAGAAAGCTGAGTCGTTCCGGCAACCCCCGCAGCAGCGGATGTTCGCGCTGTTCGAACTTTAGCTCAAACGGCATGTGCCGGTAGCCCGTTCGTCCGGGTTGGGCCGCCAAGCCGATTCGTTGCGCCAGGCGCTCGGGTTCCTGGTCGGCAATGACCGCAGAATGGAGCAATACCAGACCACCGCCCCGCTGCTGGTAGGCGTCGAGTTCCGCCAGACGGGTCGCCGACCAATCATGATTCCAGTAATAAAACACCAGAACGTCGGCCTCTCTGAACTGGTCAATACTGGGCCATTCCCAGGCTTTCTCGACGACCGCGTTCGAGGCCGCCAGACGCATCAGCCGAAGCCACTTCTCCTGCCAGGCCGGGTAGTCGTGCTGGCCCGGTCCGTGATCCTGTTGGGAGGCCACCAGCACCAGTCGAAGGGCTTTGGGAGCTTGCGGAGCCGTTGAACCCGTGGTGCGCACTGATTCCAGATCGGCCCGGCTTCGGCGGGGTGGTTCGTGCAGCAAAAACGTCAGGAGATCCCGCACTTCGGTGTGCTTGAGCCCGTCGAGCAGCCCGGTGGGCATCAGGCTGTGGCCAGTCGGATGAAGATTCTTGAGGTCCGCACGGTTCACCGTCGTCTCCCTCCCTGCGGCATCGAACAAGTGCACCGTGTTTATTCCTTGGCTTCTTAGGAAGCCCACAACGAGATCTCCGTTCGTCAGTTCTGCCTGATAGGTGACGTAATCCGGATGGAGTGTCGCGTCCGGGTCGACAATGTCCCGGCGGACACTGGCGGGATCGCGGTGGATCAGGTTACTCAGATCGGGACCGGCCAATCCACCTTCACCGCGGAGTCGGTGGCACTTGGCGCAGAGCTGACGGTTGACGAACAGATCGCGACCGGTTTCCCAATCACCGTCGGGTTTGGGGGCCGGACGGCTGTCGGTGCCGGAGGAAGAACGAGCGGACGGTGCCCAAGCGGGTCTAAACCACGAAAGAGGTGGCGTAAATACGTTCGTCCGAGGGGGATTAAGAGCTGCCAAACCAGGCTGGGTCCAGCCATCGAACCAGGCTCTGGCCTCTACGGTGAGTTCGACTTGGGCGTTTCTGCCGGGTCCGTCGGCATCCAACACTTTCACTTCCCAGGTGAGATCACTACTGCCGGAATCCCATCCCGGAATCCTCCAAGCAAATTGGGTATTTCCTTCCGGAAGAATGGCCCGGGTTTCCAGAAAAAAGCGGCGGCCGTCGCGCCTCCTTTCGAAGAGGGAGTGGGCGAAGGAATTCCGCACCAATTGTTGCGTCACCTTCCCGTCTGGGTGCGGGTACCAGATTTGGGAGTAAACCGTCCTCGGGTCTGCTGCTTTTCGATCGAAGTTCCGGGCCAGACACCCCGAAAGGTCATACTCGATTTCGGCGACGTATAATGGGCCGTTTCGGGATTCGAGACCAATCCCCGAGAGCGTTAACGCATAGGTCACCGCCAAGGCGTGCGGGTCGGTGGTCAGAACTAGGGTGCGGTTGGAATCTTCCAAGCGTCGGGCCTGAATCCGTAGTTGACCGCTCGGGGCAGCGTCTTGTTGTTGGACGACTTCGTAAGGCGGCTTAAGCGTCTCCCCATGGCTTCCGGCACGCACATACTCCCCAAATTCAATACTTGAGTTCCTTTGGGGCCGCCGCTCAGTCGCAGATTCATCGGATCCGGATGGCTCTCGTGGCCGTTGATCGTCGCTTAAGACCGTGGAGGCCAGCGGTCGATCAAAGCTCACCCGCACCTCGGTTGAACTCGCCGCCCAGGCAATTACTGGCTGCGGGGCGTTGGTGTCCGTATAGGAAATCTGAAAAATGCGACCCTCCCCCTGTGGCCCAGTGCCCCAGTCGGGTTCGCCGCTATGGCTGGCGACATACAGGTTGCCCTGCGGTGAAATCGCGAGATCGACGGTCAGCACGGAAAGCTGGGCAATGGGAAAACTCTTTCCGACATACCCATGCGGTGTTTTGACCAACCGGACGCGCCAGATTTTACCCCGCGACTCCCCGGCCACGAAGGCATCCCCCGACCACCAGCTCGGACCAAACAGTCCTTGGGCCGGTCCAGCAGGAAGCGGTACGCCCCCCGAGGCAGGTGGATCCAACGCGGTTCGCGGCTCATTAAACACCAAGCCGCAGGTGCTCTGGTGTTGCGGCCCAAAGCTGACCACGGGCGGTTCGCTGAGCAGATCCGGCAACCAAAGTTCATGGCGCGGTGGAAAGCCGTAGTTGCGTCCGTCGACGATGTGATTGAGTTCATCCAGTGGATTTCCGTTGGGCAGCCAGGTTTCTCCCTCCTGATCTGTATTGAAGAGGTCCCCCTCCCGGTTGAAGGCCAAAGCAACCGGAACTCGCAATCCAGTGGCGAACGTCGTCCGTCGGCCTGTTCGCGGGTCGAATTTCTGAATCGTTCCCCGGGGTGACTCCAGATCGTAGAGGGAGAAAGTATCCTGGGTCGGGTCGGTTCCCCGAGACTCATACCAGCGGCCTTTCCACTTTAACCAAGCGATTTCCTCCGGTTGAAGACTCGCCCGCTGACGGAGTCGGTAAGCGTTGGAGTAGTCAGCGACTAGGAGGCCGAAATAAACATTTCCCTCAGCGTCCAAGGTCACCGCCGTGGCGTCGACACCCCTTGAGCCGACATCGGTCGCGGGCCAGCCTGAGGCGATCACCTGCTCTTGATCGGCCCGCCCGTCGCCGTTCGTGTCGCGCAGCCGGGAGACTTTCCCCTTCGACGAGACATAAAGTCCGTGGGTGGTCCAAGCCATGCCCACTGGGACGCTCAGCGTCGGTTGATCCCAGAACGGCTCCGCCTGATCTTCGAGTCCATCGCCGTTGGTATCCCGCAGGCACCAGACCTTCCCGTCATAACCCAGGGATGTCAGGGACCCATCCGGGGCAAACCGCAGATTATTTTGATTGCTCAAACGGATGGGAAGTTCCCGGACGGTGAACCCAGGGACCAGCATTCGGACCGCGGGTACGGGAGTGTTGGCGGCGTGGCCGAAGTGGAAGACCGCCGCCAGCCCCAATAGCCAGGCCATCAGCCCTCCCGGAAAGTGCGAGGTCATTCGTCAGAACTAGTCGGATTTGCTGGCGTCGTCTAGCTGGGACCCGTCGCCCTGGAAAGGAATGGCCGCTGACTTTCGAGAAAGCAGGATGACACGAGTGGAGTAAGCCTTCCGGGTTTGTTACGGCGTTTTCCAATTTCCGCGCGGTGCCCCTGACATTGCTCTTGTCTAGCCCCGAACACTTTTGTCTGATTTCTCTCGGGCAAATTGCCTGCGCATGAAATTAATGGCTGCTCTTAATCAGTCCGTATTGGCCCTTATTCTAGGAGTTGCCGCGGGAAGTGCGGCCCGAGCGGAGTTTACCGACACCTTTAGTTCGGGAACCGACGCCGGGTGGACGCACTACGACCCACTCGGGGGTTTCGGCGCGCCGGTATCCTACAGTTTTCCCGCGGGAGGCTATCGAATTTCACCGGCCGGCTCGCCGTTGCCCGGCTTGATCGGACCGGGTCGAGGGGGTTCCTTTCGCACGGACTGCACGGTGTCCGATTTTATCCTCTCATACGATTTGGTGGCTTGGGGGACGACCCCGTCTTTTGCTGGTGCCTTTGCCCGGGTCAGCAGTCCGGGCTTGGCCACCACTCAGGGCTATGCCTTGGGATTCGATTTCTCCTTCAACTCGCTCTTCATCAGTCGCGTCCGGAGTGAAAATGTCGAAGCCGTGGTGGCCGAAACGTTGGTCGGACCATTGGATCCCAGTCATCAATATCGGCTCACCTATTCCGGCGGCGGCGCAAATTTAGCGGGCTCTTTGCAGGACCTGACGACTGGGACAGTGCTGGCGACGGTAGCCGGTACTGACACGGCTTTTGCCTCTGGAATTGTCGGATTAGGTGTCGTCGTGCAATCCACCGCGATGGGTGTCGGTGCGACGGCCACGTTTGATAATTTCTCGGTGACCGTTCCGGAGCCTTCCACCTGGGCGTTGTTGGTCACCGGCCTGGTGGGATTCGGTTGGATTACGAGGCGGCGGATCCGTTGACGCGTGCCGGAGGGTGCGACTTGGGGGCCTTCCCGATGCCGATCGGGACCAAAACATCCTCTTTACAGGAGGACGTGCGTTCCCATTCTCCCGGGGCATGTCGGTAGTGACGGATCGGACCTCAGGGGAATCAGCGACCCTTCAAGCAGGAAGCTCCCACCCTAACAGACCCTATCCGAGGCTGGATGAGGCGATCACGCGTTCCCAAGCGTATCTTCTCTCCGAACAAAAGCCTGCAGGATACTGGGTCGGCGAATTGATCGTGGACGTCACTCTCGTGGCGGACATGGTCGCGTTCTATCATTGGTGGGGTAAAGTGAACCTCGAGTGGGAACGCCGGGCCATCAACCACATTTTTGGGAAACAGCTCTCCGGCGGCGGCTGGAATATTTATCCCAACGGGCCGGCGGAAGTGAACGCCACGATCAAGGCCTACTTCGCCCTAAAGTTGGCGGGCGTGCCGGCCACCGATCCGCGGATGCTCAAGGCCCGCGAAACGGCCTACGCTCTGGGTGGCGTGCCGAGGATGAACACCTTTTCCAAGTTGTACCTGGCCCTACTGGGATTGGTCGGCTGGGACCAAGTGCCCACCATTCCGTGTGAGGTTCTGCTCATCGGTAAATGGTTCCATGTGAACTTCTGGGACATGAGCAATTGGTCCCGCGCCATGCTCATCCCACTGGCGATCATTAACCATTTTCGACCCACCCGCCCCCTCAAGAGCGGCGTCAATCTCGACGAGCTCTATCCGGCCGGGAAATGGGAGCTGAATGAATCGCTTCGGCCACGGTACTTCGATTTCAGCCTGCGCAACGGTTTTCTCTGGCTCGATCGATTGCACAAGATCGCTGAATGGGTGGCTCGCCGCCGGCTTCATCCCTTCCGTCAGCGAGCCCTCAAGCGCGCCGAGCAGTGGATGCTAGAACGTTTTGAAGGCAGTGACGGTCTCGCAGCGATCTTTCCGGCGATCCTCAATTCACTGATCGCCTTGAAGGCACTGGGATATCCCGATGACCATCCGCAGGTCATCCGAGCCCATGGCGAACTCCTCAAGTTGATGCATCACGAGCCGGATTCCGTCCGGATCGAACCGTGTCTTTCGCCCGTTTGGGACACCGCCATCGTCGAGATCTGCCTCCGGGAATCCGGTGTGCCGGCCGACCATCCGAAAGTCAAAGGCGCGGCTAGCTGGATGATGGAGAAGGAAATCCGTTTCCGGGGCGACTGGTATCACAAGAACCCGGTGGAGGTAGAGCCTTCTGGCTGGGTGTTCGAGTTCGACAACAAATGGAATCCGGACGTGGATGACACGGCCATGGTGTTGCTCGCGTTGCGGGCCATTCCGACCGACGATCGAGCGCGGCGCGACGCGTGTTTTGAGCGCGGTATGAAATGGTTGCTGGCCTTCCAGTGTCGGGACGGTGGTTGGGCGGCGTTCGACAAGGATTGTACTAACTCAATTCTTGAGAAGGTTCCGTTTGCCGATCACAACGCAATGTTGGATCCCGAATGCGCCGACATCACCGCCCGAATCCTGGAGTTGCTCGGGTACGAGGGCTACACCCTGGATCATCCACAGGTGAAGGAGGGCATGCGTTTCCTGATGAAGACCCAGGAGAAGGACGGTTCCTGGTTCGGCCGATGGGGCGTCAATTACATTTATGGGACCTGGCAGGTCTTACGCGGAGTCAAAGCCATGCGGGTCGACATGGATCAACCGTGGCTGAAAAGGGCCCGGGAATGGCTGACGTCCGTGCAACTGCCGGATGGCGGCTGGGGGGAGCGCTGTAATACGTACGATGATCCGATCTTCAAGGGCATTGGGCCGAGCACCGCTTCGCAAACCGCTTGGGCACTGATGGGCTTGTGTGCCTTTTGTGATCCCGATGATCCGGCCGTGCGGCGAGGGATTGAGTACCTGATTCAAACGCAAAACAAAGACGGTTCGTGGACCGAGGATGAGATTACCGGCACCGGATTTCCGCAGGTGTTCTACCTCAAGTACGACATGTACCGGAATGCCTGGCCGCTTCTGGCCCTGGCCACTTATCGGAAGCTGCTCCGAGGGGGCAAACCCGGTGACGTTCGACTGTAGCCCAACCATTCAAGGGCTTTGGACCGCCCAGATTTCCGAGAATCCCAGGTGAGTCGGAATCAGGTACTGTGGATGGCTTCTGGACGCTCCCAAGTTATTTTCGAGCGGCCGCGTGACGAGGGCGGTCGTTCGGGAGGCTTGTGACTGCAGTCAATCCGACGCGGTTCTACGTGACGCCACCCATCAGACGGCGGACGGGACGGGAGCAGAGCAGCAGAACCAGTCCAGCGCCGCCGGCGATCAGTGTGACGTGAAGGAATTGGGCGGGCATGCCAGCCGCATTGGTTCCGCTGACCTGGCCGGCGAGCAATCCCGCCAACAGATTTCCCAAGGCCGCCGCGAGAAACCAGACCCCCATCATTTGTCCGGCCAATCGGGCCGGAGCGAGTTTAGTCACGGAGCTGAGTCCGACCGGGCTCAACAGGAGTTCGCCGACCACGTGGAGCAGGTAGGTAAAGCAGAGCCAGGTCGGCCAGACCGTTCCATTCGCCAGAGCACGTTTTGCTCCGAAGATGAGCACGAAAAACCCTGCGGCGAGCAAGAGGAGGCCCCAGGCGAGTTTGACCACGAGCGACGGATTGCGGCCCTGGCGAGCGAGGCGCAACCAAACCGTAGCCACGACTGGTGCCAATAGGATTACAAAAACCGCCGGCAATGATTGGAACCAGCCGGCTGGAATTTCAAAGCCATTGATCTTTCGGTCCGTATAACGTTCCGCGAACAGATTTAGGGAGGATCCAGCTTGTTCGTATCCGCTCCAGAACAAGGCCGCGGCCAGGAAGAGAATCGCAATCACCGCCAGTCGGCCTTTTTGCACGTGCTCGAGACCCGCGAAAAGGAAGGCCCAGAGGAAATAGGCCACTGCCAGACCAACGATCACGGCGGTGGTTCGTTGCGCGAGCCGAACTGGGTTGAGCGTAACCACGCCCATTAAGGAGAGCACCGTAAGGCCGAGGAGTAGACTTAGCCCGATTCCCAGTCCGAGCCACGCTTTCCAAGGTGACCCGGGATGGTGTGGCACGACCAATCCAGCGGTGCCCAGATGATGTCGGGTAAGCCGAAACTGGATGAGCCCGGCGATCATTCCGACGCCGGCGGCGGCAAATCCATAGTGCCAGTTCAGTTTCTCTCCCAGCGCACTGCAAATCAGTGGGCCCAGGGCGGCCCCCAAATTAATGCCCATATAAAAGAGCGTGAACCCCGAGTCCCGGCGGGCGCCGCCTTCCGGATAAAGCTGGCCGACGAGGGTGCTTATGTTGGGTTTAAGCAAGCCGGTTCCTAAGACGACCAGGAGCAAGCCGACGAAGAAGAAGGAAACCCGGGGTACGGCGAGAGTAAAATGACCGGCGGCAATTAGGCATCCACCGGCCCAAACCGCGCGCTGACCGCCGAGCAGACGATCCGCAATCCAGCCCCCGGGAAGCGCCGCCAGGTAGACCCCAGCCGTGTAGAGTCCATAAATGGCGGTCGCGACTTCATCGGAGAAGCCGAGTCCACCCCGGGCGACGGAATCGACCATGAAGAGTACGAGCAACGCTCGCATCCCATAGTAGCTCAACCGCTCCCACATCTCGGTGAAGAACAGCGTGTAAATTCCGCGCGGATGACGCTCGGGCATACCCTCCATGGGCGATCAGCCTACCGCTCGTCTCCGGACCTGTCCCGCGCGAACCCCCCGTGCAACCTTTTGTCGCATATGGGACAAGAGGTTGCACCCTGCCGCTAGGAATGAGTTCGCCCGGCAGGATCTAGAAACGGGTTACCCAAAAGTTGTCGGGCTCAACGGGAGGCGTTCAATTTGGCGGTCGCCTGGGCAGCGTCCCGCTCGGCTTCGAGCAACGGCTTGCCTTTACCCATGCCGGGACGGAGGTGGCCAACCGCAGTAAGCCAAGGATCCTTGAGCGCATTCTGGCGCTGCTGAACTAGAGTCAGCACTTCGGTGCCGCGCGGTGAGGATTGAAGGAGGAGTTCCGGTCCTTCTGCCGCAAGAAGGGGCTCGGGGGCGCCCAGGGCTCGGAGAATTTCCCGGGCGATTAACCAGTGACCCTGGGGATTCGCATGCACGCCGTCACTGGCGAGGATGAATTTGGGATCGGTCCGGCGCTTCTCCGCGAGGAACTGGTTCATGGGCCCGTGAGTGTCAATGACCTCCCAGCCTTGGACGCGTTGGGAGAGCAACCACTCCGAGTAGTGATCCAGCACCGCGTTGTAGCCTTCGTAGGGGGACGGATATTCCGAACGACCGGCCGGCAGGGTGCGTCCAGTCAGCGGTAGGGGATCAAACACGGGCGGGGTGACGTGAATTACCCGAACGCCGACGTGGGCCGCCTGCTCGCGGAGTCTCCGGATACCCTGCCGGAACTTCTGAAACCGCTCTTCCCCGAACGGATAATAAATGCCGTCGTTCATGCCGTAACAGGCGATGATGAGGTCCGGCTTGGTCTTCTCGAGCACCCGTTCCAGGCGCTCCAGTAGGCCGG
>Ga0209591_10000748_pt1 | contig 41487 bp, 53 predicted proteins | sample MAT01_FD_187207 | JGI IMG/M metagenome (GOLD analysis project Ga0209591, IMG submission 187207) | Freshwater microbial communities from Lake Fryxell liftoff mats and glacier meltwater in Antarctica - MAT-01 (SPAdes) (version 2) | ecosystem: Environmental > Aquatic > Freshwater > Ice > Liftoff...
CGCTCGTTCTTCGGCACGTGTCAGCTCAACGGCATCAACCCGTACAATTGGCTGCGATATGTTCTACTGAACATCAACTCCACAGCACCCGTTGACTGCCATAAGCTCTTGCCAAACTTTATCGATCCCAACCTTTTAGCGTAACAGTCAACCTGTACTTGCTCGAAACTGCTCTCAAACGACGTTGAATCTGAACCCTGCAACCCCTCGGGTGCTAGAAAGGTACGTACGGCCTCTTTTAACTGTTCGATATCTTCAGAAGTTATTGCCTCGGAAGTCCCAAGTGGCTGAAGGTTGTTGTAAGCTCTAACTACACACTCCGAGACGCGAGCCAACAGTTTAAGATGAGCGTTTCTAAGCGGATCAGAAGAACGTGGAGTTTGCTTATCCACATTCCAATGCTTTGGTTCGAGAATCACTCCGGTTGCAAACCAAATTCGTTTGCCACTTATGGCAACATTAAGCATCACCGTAGTAGAGGTACGATCTGGCTTGTCGAGGTAGTGGGTAAGGCGCCTAGTAGAAAACCGTCAGTAAGAACATATAACACCATCTGTAGTCCCGAGCGGATTCGAACCGCTGACTTTCAGCTTCGGAGGCTGACGTTCTATCCAGCTGAACTACGGGACCAACACTCCCAAAATACGCCCTTTCGCCCTTTCGCCCTTTCGTCATTTCCTCGTTACCACCCTGAAGCCCTGCCCAAGCATAACTTCTTCACCTACAAGAAGCGTAGCGTCCTGTAGTTCAATTACGCAATATCCTGGCGTGGCGCTGAGGACACGTATGGCCGACAAGTCGGCTTCGATTCTCGCCAGAAATGTACGTGTAAATTCATTGGGTCTGGTCACCAATGCACCACTATTTAATCGCAACAGACCGCAAATCGGTGGCGTGTCGGCCGGAAACTTTACGGAGGAATTCCAACTTGCTCCACCATCAGTTGTGGTTGCTAGTGCGTTACCTCCACCTCTTTGTGTATGCACAGCCATTAGCCTGCCCTCAGAGATTCTTGCGATACCAGTAATGCCGCCAGCTAACGGTGTGCGTATGAATGAAAACGCGCGTCCACTGTCGAGCGTCCGTAGAATTCTTCCGCTTGTCATGCCCAAACAATAGCTACCTGCTTCAACTAGCTCCACCCTACCGTTTCGCAAGGTTGGGACCTCTGTATACTGCTCAATAAGGCGTGGGAAACTGGTGGCCCACGTTGCTCCTCCATCTGCAGTTCTGCTCATCACCCAACTGCTTTCTACAGCCCTACCATCATGCCCGATCACAAAACCAACTTTCTCAGAATAGAAGGTAATAGCAAGGGGCCTACCAACCCGCACTACCGAGGATGGTACTCGGCTCCACGTCTTACCACCATCAATTGTCCGATATAACTCTGTGGTGTCCTCACGCATAGTGATTACCATTGCCTCTTTCAACGAGATAGCGGCGATGTCTGTGCCCCATCTCCACCAGTTGGGTGTAACACAACTACTGTCCCACGTTTGTGCATTGTTTGTGCTGCGGAATGTATATACACCAGCAACGGTTGGCATTGTTTCTTGTGTTGTAGACAGCAAAGCCCACAAGGTTCCATCAGGCGCTCGCTCAATCTGCGAGATTGCATTCATCTGAAAGTCTAGGCCCAGATCTGTGCCGTCCGCTGGACGTGTGTTTAGAAAAAACGCAGCTAGTACTACGCCAACGATATTGAACAAGACGTTTCTCAAGGGGCTACCTGTTGTTGATGATCCATCATCGACGCACAACGTTCATAGGAAGCACAACGCATGCCATAATCATTGGTTATTGTTACGAGTGAAAAACGAGTGGTAGCATACCGGTGCGCCATTGTGTGAAGTTTTTCTGCAACGGTTTCGAGCGAACCGATGAGAACAGACTGACGTCTCATGTCTCGTACAATACGTTCCATTGGTTGTAGTGTGAATTCGTTGTCCATCACAGGTACCGGAAATCGAACGTTCTTCCCACGTAAGAACGATTGAACAAACCATTGCTCACTGCTTTTGGCCATGCGAGCCCCCTCATCATCTGTGTCTCCTACAAAGGCAACGGTTGCAACTAGGGTTGTGGGCTGAGTACACCACGTGGATGGTTCAAAGTTAGCGTGATATGCCGCAAACGCAGCGTCGAGATTTGTGGGGTCGATAAACGCACCAAATGCATACGCAAGGCCTCGTTTAGCGGCCTGCATCGCGCTGTCTGCGCTGGTGCCCAGTACCCATACCTCGGGCGGAGGAACTCCATCAGGCACGGCTACTACGTGTCCCTCATTCGATGCAATACGCACATCACGAAGTATCCGAAGTACCTCATCAAGGCGTTGCCATGCACCAAGAGGTTGCTCCCCCAGTGCCTGCATAACGCGCTGGTCTCCCCCAGGTGCACGGCCAAAACCCGCGTCTACACGGTCAGGCGCAAGTGCACAAAGGGTACGCAGGGATTCGGCGATACGAAGGGGCGCGGCATGTCCCAAAAGGATGCCTCCACTGCCCACGCGTATGTGTGATGTGCGCGCTGCGGCATGGGCCATCATGATCTCGGGCGACGCGCTGGCAAAAGATGCAGATCCATGATGTTCTGCAAACCAATATCGCTCATAGCCCCATGCGTCGGCCTTTTCTACTAAGTCCATTGTCTGTACGATGGCCTCGGATGCAGTAGTACCCTCAATAACGGGCGATTGGTCGAGTATGGAAAGGCGGATCATTGATTTGCCCCCGCCAGCGTAATCTCGGACTTGTCTGCATTGAATTGTAATACCTGCGCCGAGCTGCCTGTAACAAGAACCGATAGATCGGCCTCGGATACACGAAAGCCGCTCTCAAGTAGCTGGTCTATTGCAGCAGCAATGGTAAGGCGCTTTGCGGGTGAATGAGAAACAGCTTTCATAAGAGCTTTTTTTGCGTTTACAATCTGAAAGGAGTTCATGAATGCAAATCTACGGTCGGTATCTTTGCCACATGCAAGTTCTTCTTTCCCTCGCTTTTGCCCTCGGAGCCATTGCGGTCTCTGCCCAGTCCCTTACACCATCTCAACGCGCTGCGGAAAAGCGCCTGTTTGTGGGTATTGTTAATGCCGATACCGTATGGCTGGACGAATATTCACGCGAAGTTGGTCGGCTTACGGAGATGGCCTCACAACGGGGCGACGTAAACCCTTCCGACCTCATGGAACAGGCGTGGAACGATCTTGTTCGTAGACGTCTGATGTTGCGCGAAGCAGGCAAACGAGGTATAACGCTAGAACTTCGGCAGGTAGATAGCATACTGCTAGAAGCAACGCCCGACTATATCAAACGTGGAGTGGTGGATGACCGTGGCAAGTTCGACAAGGGGCTCCTCACGGCAATGCTCCGCAACCCCGACTCGCTTATTAGTGTAAACTCACGGGGGATGACAACGGAGCAACGCGCCAGTGAACGCGCACAACTCTTTGCGTCCATTGCTCAACTACGAGAACGTATCGGACTTATCGAACTCGAATCACTCCTGAGAATAAACGTAACGGGCAACGATGCCTTTGATACAACGGGGCTTTACAAACGCTACCTTGATGCCGCTACGTCTGCCACTGCAGATATCATTCTGGTTCCTTGTTTGCGAGACCTGCCAACACCATCAGTATCTGAAATACAAGCATTTCACAAGGCCAATGCGGCTGAGTTTACAACGCCATCACCAATGAGGCGACTCGCATTTCTGGCCTGGCCGATGACGGCAGCACCAATAGACTCTGGGCTTTTTCTGGCCAATGTTCGCCGGTTCATTTCCCTCACAAACACCGCACGTTCTGCACGCGTACGAGACTCCATCTGGAACGCCGTTGCATCCACAACCTCCAGTGGGGAAACGCGGCTGTCTCCAGACAGCGCAAACCACGCACAGTTCTATGTAGCCGTGAAAGGAAAAAAAGTGGGCGCAACAGTTGGGCCACTCATGCATCCAACAGGCGTTCATGTACTCCTGGTTGATACGGTTCATTCGTCAAAGTCTAAACGATCACCAGAAATAAGCGTGCGTGTGATTATATCAGAGGTAGAACCGTCTCGCCAAACGATTGATAGCATCCTCAAACAAGTAGATGAAGCTGCGGAACTGTATGAGCGTGGAATGGACTTTGGCGCAGTGGCTGGTAGGTTTGGTCGCACCATCGAATCATCACCATGGTTTACCGAAGACGCCAAGCTCTATGGGTCTCATCGGCTTGTTGATGTTGCGTTTATAACGCCGGTAAATGCTGCGTGCGACCCTCTAGACACACCAGATCGCGGAGCCATCCTAGCTGTTGTTGTAGACAGTGTACCCGCTGGCCCCCTGCCTTTTGAGGCCGCCATTTCAAACATAGCAGATGCTATCAAACGTCAGCGCGGTTGCGATGAACGCCGTCAAACTGCAAAAACTGCTAGGGGGCTTTCCTCCCGCCTGCCAGACGGCAGACTCTTTGTAAGCGAACAACTCAAGGAGATGCAGATTGCACGAGACCTTGCCGTACATGCCGATGGAATGATTGGTGAAGTACTATTCGATCCAACCGCTGCACGTGAGATACTTGCAAAACCTCGCCCCGATCTCTACGATCCATTCCTTGCAGAATCTGGTTGGTACGTAGTAAACATCACAAGCGTGATCAAAGCCAATGATGCTGAATTTCCAATGTGGCTTGAAATGCGCAAGGATGATCTCGTAACAGAACAACGAGAAAAACATTGGACAGACTTCATCAGCGCACTTCGCTCAACAGCAACCATCGAAGATACTAGGTGGGTGTATTTTAGATACTGATGACGAGATGAAACTATGACGGAGGCGGTTCGAGCTTGCGCCTCATCGTTAAGATTGCAGATCTGAATAATTTCCTAGTACAAATTGCATTCTCGAATAGTGATTTGGCTTGATCATCGTTAATTAATACTGGTTCTGAATTGAGAAGTCCAAGCCAATAGAAAAATTCTCCAAGCTCTCTTTCTGCGATCTTGAGTTTGTGAAGAAAGTCTCGGTTAGATTCTGAGAACTTTGCCTCGCGGATGTTCGCCCCAATCGAGGTACCTGCCCGACACATCTGATCAGTGAGTTTCCTGTAGATCCACAAACATCCGCTAGCCTGATGGGATAATGCGCACACTGATTTTGCAAGCAATACTGAGTGGTTTTGCAACTCGCCCCTTCGTGCCCCCACAACCCCAATTCGTGGCGTAGTTATCCCGTCATCTCGTCATCCCGTTATTTCTTCCCCACGAGTTTCGCGTGCAAACAACAAGGTTACAAGCCCGATGGCGTATGCGCTGGAAAAGATGACGATGGCATTGTTGTAGCCGCCCATCAACTCTACGAGTACGCCCATAAAGAGTACGGTTATGGCTGTGATGATTCTGCCAACGTTCATGCTAACACCAACGGCAGCAGCGCGAATACGTGTAGGGAAAAGCTCGGCGAGATATGTTCCAAGAACACCTTGATTGATTCCGATGAAGAGAGCCAACAAAAAAGCCAATGAGAACAGCACCGCTCCAGGAATCTGCACGGTAAGAAACGTTGCGGAAGTAAGTACGATACATCCTACGTATCCAAGTGCTGCTGCAAGACGTCTGCCAAGTCCGTTAGAAAGCGGTCCAGCAATTAGACCACCAACAAGACATCCGCCCCCTAACATGATGTTGATGATACCACGATTTGTTTGTGCCTGCTCTGGCTGACTGATTTTATGAACCCATGTAGGCATCCAGACAAAAACGGCCCATAGGCCAACAAGCATAGATCCAAAGAGGATAATACCAATGGTGAGGTCTCTGCGATGTTGCGGCTCTACAAGTTGCTTTAACGAATGCTTCTCGCTCGAATGCCACAGCGCCGACTCTCGCACTACCAAAAGCACAGCGCCTGCTAAAAAGATAGTAGAGCCACCTATGAGATAGGCAGTGCGCCAATCAACAACGTTCTTTGCGATGAGACCAGACATGATCAGTCCAACAGGAAAGGCATTCATCATAATTCCAACCATACGCGCTCTGTTGCCCGTTGCCCAGGCCTCGGAGATTAATACTGTTGCCATGAGGAGGATGCCACCTGCGCCAGCACCAGTTAAGAATCTGAGGGCTATGAGGATTGGTAGCGTTGGCGCAAACGATGTGCAAACGATGCCAATAGAACATGTGAGTACACTGGCAAAAAGTGCCATCTTTCTACCAATCTTGTCACCCGCTACACCAAGTGCAAATGCACCCAAGGCCCATCCAACCAGGAACATGCTGCCTGCAAACGATCCTGTTTTACCTATCTGGGTAGGTGTTGCAGAGCCCCCTGCCATTTCTGCGGCGATAAGGGGCAAATAGACACTGAACAACGTTGCTGCCACTCCGGCACTCACTACGGAAAGCCAACAGACTACATAGAGCATGAATCGATTTTGCATAAAGGCAAGATACGAGTAGGAAGTACGAAGTACGAAGTACGTGCCTCTATCCCTGCTTTGGCTAGACAGGCTTCGCTCGGGATGAATCCTGGCAACGGGACGTGGCACGTAGGGTGCTATCTTTGCGTTCCCGATGTGGTCGCCGTCTTCATGGCGGTGCTGTGAGGGAAGCACGTGTGAATCGTGCGCGGTTGCGCCGCCGTAACGGCAGACGACCCGTTCTAGCCCCTTGAGGGCAGCCACTGTTGTAACGTTGATGACGTACAACGGGAAGGCGAATGGGAAGGATGACGCCGAAGCCGGAAGACCTGCCACATCGATTGTACTCAACGGGGCCGCTGTGCCCCACCGTCACGCATCATGACGGCGCTATCATCAAGGAGCACGCCATGCGTGTACTTCTCGCTTTTTCTATTGTGTGCATCTCATGCACTTCTCTTGCCTGGGCACAACGTATTGCCACGGCGCCCCCTTCACCAGTGAGCATTGTAAAGGCCAAGGGGCTCATCAATGTGTTCAGCAATCGGGTGGATGCAAACTTTGATGGTGTGCTAGATCAAGGAGATTCTCCGGCAGCTTGGGTGCAGATCGACCCAACGTCTCTCCAAACTCTTAAGAGCTACTCGTTTCCGTGGGCAGATGTGAAGGCCTCTTTTGTAGGGATATCTGAAACTGCTAAAGCAGCATTTTTCTGCATAGGCAACACGGTTGAGAAATATGGTCTCGAAAGTTTGATGCCGGAAGGTGTTGTGTACAGTGGACTTTGTTCCGCTGTGTCTTCAACTGGTGGGGGTGCAGCGATCTATGTTAGTCAGCGGCCGTCATTTACCGACCCTGGTGCGGTTGTACAAGTAACCCTTGATACCCGTGATTCAACTGTGTACCAAGCTGGTCCAAATCCTCAGCGTACGGCGCGGTTTATCACGTCATCAAATGTCCAAGGTCTTGCCGTGTTGAGCGAGGGTGTATTCGGTCGACCCAACGGTTTATTCGACATGTATAAGCAGTCTCCATTTGGCACAGCCAGAACGTCTCTAAGTGTTGGCGATACTCCAAACCACTTCTTTATACTTGGAGACAGTGCCTACGTTACTGTTAACGGATCACATTGGGTTGTAATCGTAGATCTCTCTACAGCCGCAGCAGTAGACACAATAATGGTTGGTACATCGGGCTTTGACGGTCCGCGTGAAAGTGTTGTATCAAATGGTAAACTTTATGTTTCTACGTTCAGCTCGGACGTACGCGTGTTTGATGTTGCCTCAGGTACATTCATTGGCAAGGTAGTACTCAACGCAAAGCCAGAAGGCATCGCCATCAACGGCACAGATCTATGGGTAACCCGTTCGTATGTGGCAGGGGGCTATTCGGCGGAACGTGATGTTGCCGTTTACGATCTTAACCAAGCAGTGTCGGTTGATGACCAACACGTCTCTCCTGCCCTACCACGTGCGCTGTATGTAACCAGTGCAAACGTGGCATTGCCGTTCAACCCAGATGCAACCATCAAACTATCTGCTCTTGATGGGCGGACGTACGCCATGAAGACCGTAGTTTCGGGTTCTTGCACGCTTGACATTTCTTCTCTACCTCTAGGCGTCTACGTTGCTACCGACGGGGCGTCTGTCATTACTTTGATGCGATGAAATCTGTTGCCACGTATCTCGTCTTCGTGCTCTTCTCCCTTGCGTCTGTGGCGCAAGACATTCCCACTCCCTCAAGTGCAGAACTAGATATCGTATTCCGTGCGATGAAGTTCAGATGTGTTGGCCCGTATCGAGGCGGCAGGTCAACAGCAGTTGCTGGCCATCAAGATTTGCGCCTGACGTACTACTTTGGTGCAACAGGTGGAGGCGTGTGGAAGACGGAGGACGGTGGCGAAACGTGGCGATCAGTTTCTGATACAACGTTTACTACGTCGAGTGTTGGTGCAATAACAATAGCCCCTTCCGACCCAAACGTGGTGTATGTGGGCATGGGCGAGACGGACATACGTGGTAACATCTCTCCCGGCGATGGCATGTACCGCTCTACAGATGCGGGCGCATCGTGGACGCACATAGGTTTGGAAAATGCACAGATGATTGCCGATGTCGTTGTTCACCCAGATAATTCAGACGTAGTCCTTGTATCATCAATGGGCAACGTTTTTACGTCTAACGTTGATCGCGGAATTTTTAAGACCACCGACGGGGGCAAGAACTGGAAAAAGGTTCTCTTCCGTAATGACAGCACCGGCGGAATGACGTTGAAGATGGATCCTGATAATCCACGCATTGTGTATGCCTCTCTGTGGCAGGCATACCGCAACGCTTACAGCATGAGCAGCGGAGGTGCAGGATCTGGCCTATTCAAGAGCACCGATGGTGGAGATACATGGAAAGAGATTACAAAGAACCCTGGCATGCCTAAGGGGCTTATCGGCAAGATCAATGTTGACGTATCACGCGCGCAGCGAGGTCTTGTTTGGGCGATGATTGAATGCGAAAATGGCGGTCTCTTCAAAAGCGCCGACGCGGGGCTCACGTGGCAACGAATAAACACGTCCGCCGATATACGGCAGCGCCCGTGGTATTTCAATCATGTTTATGCCGATCCTAAAGACGCAAACATCGTGTACGTTCTTAATGTTGGCTGGTACAAAAGTATCGACGGTGGTAAATCATTCAGTGGCATGGGTACCAATCACGGCGATCATCACGATCTATGGATAGACCCGTCAGATTCGCACCGTATGATTCTTGCAGACGATGGTGGCGCCGTAGTAACAGAAGATGGATGGAGACATTGGAGCGAGGATGATGTTGCTACCGCACAGTTCTATCACGTGAGCGTAGACACACATTTTCCGTATCGTTTGTACGGGGCTCAGCAAGACAATTCTACATGTTCCATACCGAGCAGAATTATTGGTGGATGGTCCATTGATAGAAGTCACTGGTATTCAGTTGCGGGGTTCGAGAGCGGATATGTTGTGCCCCATCCAACGGACGCAGACATAACGTTTGGAGGTAACTACTCTGGTTACCTTGGCCGTAAGTCTCTCATACTCAACCAGGAACAAGACATATCAGTTTACCCCAACAACCCAATTGGGGAAGGGGCTAAGGACCGCGGCGAACGATTCCAATGGACATTCCCAATTGTGTTCTCACCCTTTGATGCATCGGTGATGTACACCACATCGCAGCATGTTTGGCGTACAACAAACGAGGGTATGAGTTGGACAAAGATGAGTGGAGATCTCACACGCAATGACACAACAAAACAAATTGCGTCAGGCGGACCAATCACAAAGGACAACACTGGCGTAGAAGTCTACAACACCATCTTTACCTTTGCAGCATCACGCGTAAAAAGGGGAATACTATGGACGGGGAGTGATTGTGGACGTATCCATACCAGTGCGGACGATGGAGCCACATGGACCAACGTTACACCTAGTGGTATGAAAGAATCTCTCGTAAGCACTATCGAAGCATCACCATTTGACGATGCAACGGCCTACGCAGCAGTGAACAGATACAAGCATGGAGACGATGCGCCGTACATCTATAAAACAAACAACCATGGGGCTTCTTGGACGTTGATAACAGCGGGTTTACCACAAGGTGCATTTGTACGCGTTGTACGCGAAGACCCGTTCCGTAAAGGTCTTCTCTATGCCGGCACAGAACGCGGCCTGTATGTTTCGTTCAACGCTGGCGCAACTTGGAGTAGGTTCAGGCTCAACTTTCCTACTACGCCAGTTCATGATCTTGTGATTCATCCAACGGAGAAGGACCTCGTTGTTTGTACACATGGCAGATCCTTTTGGATACTTGATGACCTAACGCCCCTTCATCAATTCAAACCCAACCAAACACGTGCGCTTACCGCACATATTCCACGTCACTCGTATCGCGTGTCAGGGGGCTCTTGGAACAGCCCAACGATGAGTGTTGGTGAGAATGCACCCAATGGCGTGTTATTGCACTACACATTAAGAGACACCAGTTCGAAAGAATTGCGTCTAACCCTTCGCACTGCAAAGGGCGATAGCATCATTGCGTTTTCTAGCGTAAAAGATCTCAAGGGCGAGCCGTACAAAGCCGAGACGTCCTTCCATCTTGATTCGATGTATCGTCCATCGGGCGATGCACCAACACTTCGTAAGGGGCTCAACAGATTTGTGTGGGATATGCGCTGGCCTGCCGCAGAAGAACTCGAGGGCGCACTCCTCTGGGGCGCTGGCTATGAAGGCCCAGCGGCAATGCCCGGCATGTATACTGCCACCTACACGCTTGGCACAGATACGCAGACTGTTGCGTTTGAGATAAGGATGGACCCACGCCTCACAACGCCTCTTGCAGACCTACAGGCGCAGTTTGATCTGCATACAAGCATCAACGCCAAGCTCTCTGACGTAAACAAAACTATCAAGCGCATCAGAACAATTCGCACAAGTGTTGGTGGACTGGCTGTTCGTTGGAAAGATCTCGATACAGTAATCACGAAACCTTCTAGCGATCTCGTCAAGAAGATTTCGGATTCGTTAACAACCATCGAGAACACACTCATGCAGACAAAGGCTAAGGCGGGGCAAGATCTGTTGAACTATCCTGTAAAGCTCAACAATAAGATTGCCTCTCTTTCAGGTGTAGCTGCCAGTGCAGACAGACGTCCAACACAGCAGACATTTGATCTCTTCAATAAACTCAGTGCCGATGCAGACGTGCAACTCAACGCAGTAAAAGCAATAGAATCCACGCTGGTTGATGATCTTAACGCAAAAGTTAAGGCCCTGGATTTACCGGCAGTTCCAAAACCTTCAGACAAGAAGTGAACCTCCGGCACATAGCGGGCCTGCTGTTAATCTGCTGTGCAATAGTGGCATCTGTAGCGTGGCTTGATGTTCCCGTTGCTCTATGGATACATGCCCACACCACGCCGTGGATGCATACGCTTGGATTGTGGTTGGAGGAAGCCGGACGGTCTCACTGGGTGCTGGGATATTGTCTGGTTGTATCTCTTCTTGCGTGGCGCTCGATGCGGTCTGTTGCGCACAAACATTTAGCATTGTTTGCAAGTGTTGCCGTCTCAGGCATTGCTGCCAACATCATCAAAGTAATTGTTTGCAGATCACGCCCGCCCCTTCTCATCGAACACGGCATACAGTCATGGAACCTCTTTGCTTTTAAAACCGAGTTTCTATGGAATAGTTTTCCATCCGGTCACGCAAGTACAGGTCTTGCAATCGCATTAACTGGGTCGCTTATTTATCCACGTCTACGTTGGCTCTTCTGGTTGGTTGGTATAGCCATTGCCACAGGTAGGATCATGCTCAACGTACACTACGTAAGCGATGTCCTTGCAGGGGGCTTATTGGGTGTGGTGGTAGCTATAGGCATCGCAAAATGGGGTGCTAGCCACCGCGAAGGCGGTTGAACGTTGCTCACGCGAAGGCGGGAGCCCATCTTTGTATACGTGTATGGATGCCCGCCTGTGCGGGGATCACAGCCTACAAACGCTTTCGAAGTTCTTCAATGCCAGGGTTACCAACGCTGCCCAAAGCGCCTGTAGTTGAGCGCTCTATGGAGGTTATCACAGCCCCTTCCTTAATCTCTTGCGCTACTTGATGGTATGCATCACGAAATGGCATTCCAGATAACACAAGTTGATCAACACGGTCAACGCTGAAAAGATTGGCATACATCGGGTTGTCCAAAATATCAGACACTGGTTCAATTTTGGGCGATACATGAACAAGTATCCGCAGAATTAGCGTTAGTTCGTCTATAGCTGGAACGATTTTATCCTTGATGAACTGCAGGTCCCTGTGATACCCAGACGGAAGGTTTCCGAGTACAAATCCAATTTCTGTTGGTAATGCTTGAAGTCTGTTACACCGCGCACGCAGTACTTCAAACACGTCGGGATTTTTCTTGTGAGGCATAATGCTCGACCCTGTTGTGAGGTCATCGGGCAGCTTTACAAATCCATAATTCAAGCTGGCATAATGCACAACGTCAGCCGCAAAACGCGCAACAGTAGAAGCTACTTGTGCAATTGCAATAGCGGCGAGTTTCTCTGTGCGTCCACGAGACATTTGCGAAAACGTGCTCGTAACGTGCACTCGGTCAAAGTTCAGCGCCCTTGTTGTTAGCTCTCTGTTAAGGGGCAGGCGTGTTCCATACCCTGCGGCACTTCCTAATGGATTAGCATTAGCAGCATCTATCGCCATATCAAGTACGCGCATATCTTCGATAAGGGCTTCTGCATAGCCCCCTAACCAGAGACCAAAGCTAGAAGGCATAGCAATTTGGTAATGCGTATATCCTGGCAGTAGGATGTGCTGATATCTCTCTGCGAGGTCTAACAATAACGTAGCCGCGTCTCGAGTAGCAAGCCGTAGCGTGCGCAACTCGTGACGTAGGAAGAGTTTTATATCAACAAGAACTTGGTCGTTGCGGCTGCGTCCAGTATGAATCTTCTTTCCAGTGCTGCCAAGCTTCTCTGTAAGAATCTTCTCAACCTGCGAGTGCACATCCTCTACGTCATCATCAATTGCGAATCCCTCTCCGTCTATGGATACAAGCAACAATCCAAGTTCATGGGTGAGTGACTTGCGTTCGTCATTGGAGATGAGCCCAACTGCGCCCAACATTTCAGCATGTGCAATGGACCCTACAACGTCCCATCGTGCCAGTCTAACATCAACGTCGCGATCGTTGCCAACGGTAAATTGCTCCATGATCACGTCAATCGGCGTACCCTTGTCCCATAACTTCATAACATTCTCCGCATCATTGTTTCAAGCAGTGTGATGAACGTGGCAATTCCTTCTTCCAACTCCGCAACGCCCATCCACTCGTCTGGTGTATGCGAACGTGCGGAATCGCCCGGACCTATTTTTAGTGATGGAACTCCGTAGGGCAGCAAGGATTGGTCAGACATTGTTGGACTCCCATACGATGGAAGCCCCATATCGATACCAGCCAACACCAGCGGATGATCAAGAGGAATTGACGAGGGGGCTAGGCGCATCGAACGTGGCGTAACCTCAGAGGCAACATGCCGACGGATTTCCTCGAGGACTTCTTCGTTTGTGTAGACGTCTGTAACACGCACGTCTACAACATAATGACATCTATCTGGTACAACGTTGTGCTGAGATCCTGCATTAATGATTGCGACCGTCATCTTTACGTTACCAAGCACCGGCGAGCTCCGCTCAAACTGATGCGTGCGAAACCAGTCAATATCAGTTTGTGCTGCGTAGATAGCGTTAATGCCTTCGTTGCGAGCTGCATGACCTGTACGTCCGTGCGCTACACAGTCGAGCACCATCAGCCCCTTCTCTGCAACAGCCATCTGCATTCCCGTTGGTTCACCAATAATTGCAAGATCTATTGGCATCATCGAGAACACATCCCTCGAAAGAAGCGCCATTCCATTTGGTCCGCTAATCTCTTCCTCTGCTGTTGCCGCAAAAACACATTGAACAGGAAGATCTGTTCGCGTATAGAAATGCAAATACGCAGCCAACATCATAACGAGCGCACCACCAGCATCATTGCTGCCAAGCCCGTACAACTTGCCGTGTTCCACCACCGCAGTTAACGGATCGTGCGTCCACCCCTCACCCGGACGAACCGTATCGTGGTGGGAGTTCAATAGCAGCCGGTATAAGCGCGGTCCTGCCTGGTCCGATGTGTGATCCATGCGCGATACAACGTTGTTCCCGTATCGTTCCACGTTGGCACCGGCATCGCGCAATACCCGTTCGATAATATCGGCAGTAGCCCTTTCTTCGCTACTGAATGAAGGAGTATTGATGAGTTGTTTGAGAAGCTCTAACATTTGATCAATGTCCCCTCTTCAGTACCAAGTGCGGATACGTGCTGTATCAACACGTTGATGCCGGCGCGCGCAGCTTCTGCAGCATTTGTAATCTTTGGCACCATGCCCGCTACAATCGTGCCATCTGCTATGAGCATAGGTATATCATTTACGTGAACAACCGGTATCACAGATGTTGGGTCTTCTACGGAACGCAACACGCCGTGGTGTTCAAAAACATATAGTAGGGGTACGGCTAGTGCTATTGCAACCTTCGACGCGATTGTATCGGCATTTGTATTGAGGAGCTGCCCATTTCCATCATGGGTAAGGGGCGCAAGAACAATGCTGAAACCAGCTCCCAGCAAGGCTGTTAGCGCATCAATATTGACAGTGTCTACATCACCAACAAAGCCGTAATCTATGGTCTGGTGTGTACGCTGGTGTGAACGAATCAGGTTTGCATCTGCGCCAGTTAAACCAATACACTGAACACTGCGCGCTTGAAGTTTAGCCACAATATTCTTGTTGATGAGTCCACCATACACCATCGTTACAATACGCAGTGTATCTGCATCCGTCACACGTCTGCCATCAATCATCGTTTGTTCTACTCCAAGATCACGTGCAAGCTTTGTAGCAATCTTTCCACCGCCATGTACGAGTACAAAGGATCTGTCCATCATTGCGCAACGGTCTAGCACGGTGGAGAGCATCACTTCATCGTCTACTACTGCTCCACCTATCTTGATTACTCGCGTCACGCAAGCCCCTTGAGCATATGATAGAGTACAGTTTGAGCAGACACCACACGATTTGTTGCTTGAGCAATCACGATTGAGTTTTCAGAATCAATTACCTCGTCCGTTACAATCATGTTCCTTCGCACGGGCAAACAGTGCATGAACTTTGCGTTGTTGGTGAGAGCCATCTTTTCTGTTGTTACGGTCCATGACATGTCTTGCGAAAGGATTTGACCGTATGGCTCGTAGCTCGACCAGTTTTTTGCGTACACAAAATCCGCACCGTCGAGTGCAAGATTCTGATCGTTGGTAACGGCAGCACCGCTAGCAAAAGTTGCAGAAAGCTCATACCCTTTGGGATGCGCTACCAAAAGTTCAACATCTGAAACATTCATCCATTCCACAAATGAGTTTGCCACTGCTTGCGGAAGAGCCTTTGGGTGAGGCGCCCATGTAAGAACAACTTTGGGACGGGGCTTCTTTTTGAACTGTTCAATGGTGAGAAGATCAGCAAAACTCTGAAGCGGATGCCGCGTTGCACTTTCAAGTGATACTACCGGCACGCCCGCATACGCTATGAACTTTTCGAGAATCTCTTCAGCATAGTCTGCGGTTCTATCTGTAAGTGATGCAAACGTGCGTAGTCCAAGTACATCGCAATATGCTCCCATCACGGCGGCGGCTTCTTTAATATGTTCCGTGCTAGAGCCGTTCATCACTACACCATCACGGGTCTCCAACGTCCAAGAGTCACTCCCGGCATTGAGCACAATGGTATCAGCTCCTAGCAGTCGCGCCGCTATTTGCGTACTCATGCGCGTACGCAACGATGGATTCATGAAAAGTAGACCGATAGTTTTGCGTCTTCCTACATCTGCGTTTATCCATGGGTGACGGGCAAACTCTAGCGCATCTTCGAGTGCTGCAGTCAAACCCGGCCCTGCAATGAGATCATGAACTGAGGTAAACCGACGCATTGGATTTCCTAGTAGACAGACGATTTGAGTTGGAGGCCATCACGTTCATCAAAGCCACACGCTATGTTCATATTCTGAATGGCCTGTCCAGAAGCCCCTTTCAGAAGATTGTCGATTACGCTTACTACCATTAGTGCATTGTCTTTTACAACAAAACCAACGTGACAAAGATTTGTATTCACAACACGTTTCATGTCTGGAGGGCCATCACAAACAACCACAAATGGATGATTTGCATACCGGCTACGATATACCGCCTCTACATCCGCCGCCTTCCACGTGCCAGGCAAAACACATGTTGCATGAATGCCCCGTGCGAACGGTCCACGTAACGGCACAAAAAACAAAGGAATGTCTCCAAGTGTCTGCTTGATCTCTGGCTCGTGTTGATGTTCAAACACTTTGTAGGTGTTTACATTGTTGTTGCGCCACGAATAATGTGTAGTAGCTATGGGTTGCTGTCCAGCTCCCGTTGAACCAGTGATTGCATTGACAACAACATCGTTGGTGATCTGTTTTGTTTCTGCTAATGGAATCAGCGCAAGTTGTATTGCCGTTGCAAAACAACCAGGATTTGCGATACGCCTAGCACTGCGTATGCGATCGCGGTGTACCTCAGGCAGACCATAGACAAAACTATGTGCAGAGCTTTCGATACGATGGTCGTTACCAAGGTCAATAACAATACATCCAGATGCTTCTGGATTGTCCTTGAGCCAGATGGAAGAAGCTCCATAACCTAAACACAATATGCATACGTCAACAGGAGCTGCGTCCGCAAGCCCACCAACAAAAAACAGCGATGTTCTGCCGTAAAGATCATCATGTGCTATGTGAAGGGGCTGGCCATCATGCGACCTGCTTACTGCAACGATGTTTTGTTCACCAACGTGTGGGTGGCCAAGCAAGAGGCGGATGGCTTCACCACCAGTATATCCAGCAGCACCTATTACCGCAACACGTATCATAACTTGTCTCCGTGAACAGACATCCAAAGAGATGTTGGCACTGCGTTCACCACTGCAAAACCTTTGGCGTCGTCTCCCGACCATGCTCTGTTTGCTTCGCCATACGTTGCAAAGCTCTGCTTCATGAGGTCGTTCTTACTCGTGATGCCATCAATGGAGAATCTCTCTCTCTTGAGCAACACCGTTACACGTCCAGTAACACTTTGCTGTGTATCGTCAAAAAATGCCTCTATACTCCGCATTGCAGGTTCAAGAAACTGACCTTCATGAAGGAGCTGACCGTACCATATTGATAGTTGGTCCTTCAACGTCAGTTGCCATTTAGACAGTGTGTGTTTTTCTAGTGCGTGATGCGCCTTAATCAAAAGCAATGCGCAAGGGGCTTCAAATGCAACCCGCCCTTTAATGCCGATAATAGTATCACCAACATGCATGTCTCGGCCAATGTGCCAACGGGAGCCAACATCATTGAGCGACCGTAAAAGTTCTACGGCACCCATTGTAATACCATCGAGAGCAACGGGTTGCCCCTTTGTAAAATCGATTGTAAGTGTTGCCGAGTCTGCGTCAGAAGGGGCGGGATAGATTGCCGACGGCCATACATGTTCAGGAAGGGGCGTATCGGACGTAAGCGTTTCCTTCCCTCCAACCGTTGTGCCCCATATTCCTTGATTGATTGAATACGCGGCCTTTGTCCAGTCTCCCTCCACACCGTGTTGCGCGAGGTATGCGATTTCTTCATCTCTCAACAGCTGCTTATCGCGAATGGGAGTAAGCACTTCTATTTCGGGACAAAGGATACGGAAGATCACATCAAACCTGACCTGATCATTACCAGCACCCGTACTACCATGTGCTAGATGTGTTGCGCCAATCGAGCGTGCGTGTTCTGCAATTGCGATTGCTTGGATAACACGTTCCGCGCTTACACTCAAGGGATAGGTGCTATTCTTGAGAATGTTCCCTGCGATGCAGTGCCGTAGAACACGTTGGTAGAGCTCAGTTGTTCGGCTGAGCGCTGCATGCGTAGCAACACCACATGCATATGCGCGTTGTTCGATGCGAGCGAGTTCCTCGGCAGAAAAGCCACCTGTGTCTACAATCACCGTGTGTACTTCCATTGCGAGGTCTACGGCAAAATACCGAGCGCAATAGGACGTATCAAGTCCGCCACTGAACGCTAAGAGGATCTTCTTCATTCTGGTGTATCCTTCGGGTCGAACAACATACCTGTACAAAGACACATCGACTGACTTGTGCGCTGAAGGATGTCATAATTAGGACAAGACTGACAGCCCTTCCAGAACGCCTCATCGGCAGTAAGCAACGAGAAGTGCACTGGAAGATAGCCCAACTCCGAGTTAATCTTCATAACCGCCGCACTAGTAGTGATGCCGAATATTTTTGCGTTCGGAAACTTCTCTCTCGAGAGGTCAAATGCGGCACGTTTTATTTTTCGTGCGAGGTTGTGATTGCGATATTCTGGTTTTACAATCAGTCCAGAATTAGCAACGTAATCGCCCGTTTCCCACGTTTCTATGTAGCAGAAGCCCGCGAATTTTCCATCTGAGGCAAGTGCAACGATTGCCTTTCCTTCAGACATCTTTTGGATAATATATTCTGGCGTGCGGCGCGCGATTCCCGTACCCCGTTGCTGCGCTGCAACAAAGATGGTTTCAACTATCTCTGCTGCGTACACGGCATGACGTTCGTCTGCCACCATGATGTTGAAAGTCATAAAGTAGACTCATTACAAAGGCATACGAACGCCAACAATTACAGAATAGCTAAATGCCAAACCACCCACTTGGGGGTTTGGCGGGCTTTAAGGCCTCGTAATTGGAGACCACTTTGGGATGCAAATATCAGCAATTTCCCAGCTTATATAGTTGAGATAACCACTATTAAAGTGGTCACAGGTTCAAAGTTGCATGAACACAACAATGTGTTTTTACGCTCAAGTATTGCAGCATCGGAAATTATCGTATGTTGGCTATGTAATTTTACTAATCTCCTTATACTTCTCAGAGGCGACCATGCATACCCCACCCCCCCCGCAAACTTCAGCCTGAAGTTTAGCACCTTGCAATCTGGCTTCGTGTCTCGACTGCGCAAAGCCTTTTCATACTCTGTATTCATACTTTTCTTTCTCATTGGTGCGCTAGATGCAGCGGCACAGTGTCCGCCAGATAGCCCAGGCTGCACATGGACTTCCGAAGTGACGCCATACTTCATGTACAAAGGCTGCGATACAGAGGTCCGGTTCTGTTATAGAACCTGCAACGGTGTATGTGAGGTGAGGATCAGGCAATGGCGATTTCTTGATAAGTGGTGCATTGCAGGCCAAACGATAGGTGACGACTATTGGGCATTGGCTGAGGAACAAGTTATGATAGCGTTGACAAACTATGCACTGTGTCTTGAGTCTATTCCAGCATGTCCCCAAGGAAATACGGTCTATATGTCAACACCAAGCGTTTGTCTTGAGGCTTCTTCCTCGGATCCAAGCCCGTTCTTAAACATATTTCCATGTAGCGAAGGTACTAGTAAATGTACGAGTAGTTGGTTTGTCTGCTACGACAACACTTTTACTCCACCAATGCTTACACAAACTCGCAGTGCCGGAATTACATATGGCTTATGCCCTTTCACGATAGTCGGAAGCGGAGGGATTCCGATTCCGGGTCTGCTACCACCTATATACAACAGTGGGTGCTATGTTATCTGCGACTAGTCACTAATACAGAAATACAGAGTGTTCCACAAGCTAGCTTCATAGCTCGAAGCTCACTAGTGGTACATTCCTTAGGAGGTAATAATGAAGAGTACCATAATTGTAGTGTTTGTTCTAGCGTTCAATGCAATGTATACCAATGCTATCTATGGGCAACGGAACATAAGCATACTAGACGTTCAACAGCTAACATGCACATTCCATGCTAGTGGGCCGAGTAGTGCTGGAGTAGAATTTCTCGCAGACAATGGAACCATTGTTGAACTACGAGATGATCGGCTTTTTAAAACGGGACAGATTGACCTCCCTAGCACAACAACTATCAGATCTTCGTTTCATCACGGACCGTCAGATTGGATGTATGTTGGAGCCGATGGCTCTAAAATGTATCGATGGAAATCGGGGCTACTCGTGGATTCAATTTCTACGCCTGATCAATCGACAATTCTCGAAATACGAAGGCACAATTCGTCTATACTAGTAAGAACCACGAGTGGGCAGGTAATCAGCTTTCTATCAGAGCCGTTGTCTGTGGATACGGTCATGGCACCTTATATGGTCTGGGCTATTGCTCCATTTACAGATGGCTACCATGCTATCGGACTCGATTCTATGATTACCTACACGCGTGATGCAGGTCAGTTTACTACGCGGTCGAGCTTGTCGATTGCAATCGGTTCTTCCCCATACACTGCCGTTTCAACCGACGACGGGGATCTAGTGGTTTTAGCTACGATACGAAACGACGGCGTGTTTTGCCTGTATCGCAGTATCAGAAACTCTAAGCCTATGCTTGTTGACACATCAGTGACACCATTTGCGTTGGTGAGCAGGGAGTCGTCTATCGCAGTAGTTTCCGCTGAAGGAATTCGCACATTCACAGACACCATAGAGACATTTGCAGCACTTCCTTTGGAAGCACTCGAGGTGTATGAGTTTCGATCGACAACGTGCATAGAGTATGGGAATTCGTTTATTGTGGCTGGTTCGCATTCATTTATAGCGGAGATCTCTGACTCTCTTGGTTGGAAAGTACGGTCTTACTTGCCTCGTATTCCAGCTCGTGGTATGACAATAATGAGCCAGGGCGATAAGGTGGCTGGAATTCGTGGAGGCCGTGTAAGGTCGGTCGTTGCTCCAGGACGCACCATTTTCGAGTGGACACCACTTCCAATTCGCGGACCTTGCCTCGGACGCAACGCAACCTTGTCAAGACAGGCATTCATTGGAGGAGGGGAGATTATGTCTACCTGGTATGTCATGGATCCCAATATTACGTTTTCTCGGGGCTGGTCAAATCCTGTATCATGTCACAAAAGTTCAATTGCTCCTGATTTTTGGACCGAGAATGAAAGTGGAGACATGTATGGACTTTCAGCTACAGATACATTCGTTGTAAAGTCTTCGGACCGTGGACGTTCTTGGAGCAGATATTGTCCTTTAAGTGGACCACCAGGGCTTAATGGTAACATTTTTGCAAAGAATGACAGTTTATGGATTTTTAGCGGTGGAAATGACACACTCGATACTGCTATTTACCAGTCACGGTCTTACGTTCGTATTAGGATGTTTAAGAATGGAATTTTGAAATCAGATACTTCTTTTCATACAATTTCGTGGATTCGTTCAAGTTGTATGCATGATGGTAGGTTGTATGCGATTGCAGGATCGAACTTAGTGTCTACTGCCCACCCACTTCGTTCCTTCGGATACTTTGATTTATCCAACCATACGTTTACTACTTTGTATGGAGACGAAAATATTCGCCTTAATGCGTTTGCATTTTTTGGCACCCATGCCGTCTTTACCGACATTAGCGGCAACATCTATTCGTACGGCACGGGCGCCGCTGATTCTACAATGCGGCTGATTGGTGCCAACTTGGGATTCGGAGCTATTGAACAGCTTTTTGCTCTCAATGATACAACAGCACTACTCGCTACTGCCGAGGTACTGAAATCAATTTACGCTATCACGTTTCATCAGCAAACAACCTCAGTACAAGATCATGATCCATATCTAAACTTGCGCATTGCTTCGATAGACGATGCTTTCCCAAATCCAACCAATTCAGAAGTCAAGCTTCGACTAACTATCGCAAACGGGTGGCCTATGGCTGACATAACTATCGTTGTATCATCTGTATTGGGACAGCTATTAGTCAATCAATCACTATCTACACTCACAAGTGCCCCCTCAAACGGCACGCCTATCGACATCGTCTTACCCTGCAGTGGTTGGCCAACGGGGAGTTACGTTGTGTCTGCAAGAAGTTCACGTGGTAGACACTCGAAAGTAGTTATCAAGCTTTGACGTTGTAGTTGGTTCCAGATGTGATGTCGTCATTCTTTGCGCGCGACTCGCTTGCGAGCCGGTCCTTATACGTGATCAATTTTTCTTGAAGGTCTGGGTATGCTATTGATAGCATCTCAACGGCTAGGATGCCCGCGTTACGTCCACCACCAATAGCCACAGTTGCTACTGGCACGCCAGCAGGCATTTGCACGATGCTCATCAACGAGTCGAGGCCTTTTAGCTGTGTTGTTGGAATGGGGACGCCAATTACTGGAAGGGGCGAGTAGGATGCAATCATTCCTGGAAGGTGTGCGGCGCCACCTGCACCTGCAATTATTACCTTGAGCCCGCGAGTGTGTGCATGCGTACCGTATTCGGCCATGTCATGTGGCGTACGATGTGCGCTTACTACACGAATCTCGTACGGCACACCAAACTCTTCGCAGATTGTGGCGGCTTCGCGCAGTATTGGAAGATCCGAGTCACTGCCCATGATGATACCAACCAACGGTTGAGAGTTCATGACGGCACCTGTTTAGATTGAATGAGGATGCGTTTGATAAGGCCAAGTAATTGCTGACGGCCAAGCCCAGTTTCACTAGAGGTTGGTATCACGTCTACAACACTCGTACAATGTGCAAGCAAGGCGCGGACTTGTTCTTCGCGGGCTTCTAAAGCCCCCTTTTTAAGCTTGTCGCATTTAGTAAGTACTACAACAAACCTACGTCTAGCAAGCTCAAGTTCTTCGAGCATTGCCATGTCAAGGGGCTGAGGGTCATGCCGCGCATCTACCAGCACACATGTTACCAATAGCTGCGGTCGGTTGAGAACGTACGCTCTAATGAGATTCGAAAACAGCTCACGTTGGTCTTTACTTCTGCGTGCATAGCCATAACCCGGCAGGTCTACCAACATGAAGTTTAGATCAGTGGCAAAAAAATTAATCTCTTGTGTTTTGCCGGGCGTATTTGAGACGCGGGCCATGTGGCCGTGGCGCACGAGAGTGTTGATCAGGGAAGACTTGCCAACGTTAGAGCGACCGATCATGGAGATTTCGGCGAGCGACGACTCTGGGAATTGTTCCGGAGTTGTTGCCCCTTTTACAAACGTTGCTATTACCTGGATGTCTTGTGCCATGCTAAGAAAACAGAAAACGCCGAATGCATAAGCACTCGGCGTTTTTGCCAGAATAATCTAAAATGTTAGTCGGAGGCTGGTGTCTCAACGTCTTCGGCAACGAACGTTTCTTGAACAACAGCGGCGGGTGCTGCCACAACTGGTATAGGCTTAGGCTTTGCTGTTGGCTTTGGCTTAGCTGGACCCTTTGCTACAACACGGCGTTTTGTTGAAGACACGCGGCCATCTACCGGATTAGACCAATCAACAAGTTCGATCATAGCTGTAGCGGCATTATCGCCACGGCGTACACCGAGCTTTGTGATACGTGTATAACCACCATCGCGCTCGGCTACAAGCGGTGCAATTGTGTCGAACAATTCTTGGAGTACACCCTTGTTTTTAATGTACCTACCAACCATACGGCGGCTGTGTACATCAACACCAATGATAGTGCCGGCTTTTTCGCCACGGTGCGCATTGCGTGCGCGCGTGATGAGGTGCTCAGCAAACGGGCGGAGTTCCTTCGCCTTAGCCACAGTTGTGACAATGCGTTTATGTTCAAAGAGGGATGAAGCCATGTTCGCAAGCAACGCGCGCCTATGGCTCGCGGTACGCTTAAGTTTCCGGCCTGCTACTGAATGTCGCATGATGTTCTCCTTAGCCTTCCTTAGTCGTTCTTCTTGTCGTCTTCGCGCAGATAACTTTCCACATTCATACCAAACTGAAGGCCGTTCTGCACTACGACATCAGCGAGTTCGGACAGGGATTTACGACCGAAGTTGCGAAACTTCAGAAGGTCCGACTCTTGCAGACTTACGAGGTCTGCCAAATTTTTAATACTAGCCGCTTTGAGACAGTTATGTGCACGTACACTTAGCTCAAGTTCGTCTACTGGTTGGATGAGAATGCGACGAATACGAGCACGCTCGCGGTCGGCTTCTGAATCGCCCCCTGTTGATGAAGCTTCGCCTGCTTCGCTTGAGCTTCCGATTGTTGGATTAACACCAAGCAGAAGAGCAATGTGTGAGCGAAGAATGCTTGCAGAATATTCTACAGCTTCCTTGGCCGTGATTGAGCCATCTGTGCTTACATCGAGTACAAGGCGCTCATAGTCCGTTTTTTGTCCAACGCGGAACGGCTCTACATTATAGATCACGTTCTTGATTGGAGTAAAGATCGAATCGATTGGGAGCATGCCAAGAGCGAAGTCTGTAATGTTTTGTTCTTCTGATGGAACGTAGCCCTTGCCACGGCCAATCCGAAGTTCAACATCAAAATCTGCATCGTCAGCAAGTGTTGCAATCTTTCTCGTTGGATCGAGAACTTCGATTGCGCCAGCGCTTGCATCTTGAATCATTTGCGCAGTCCAGACCTTTTGGCCTTTTATGCGAAACGAGATACGATTTGGCGCCTTTGGGTCGATGATACGAATGCGGATCTCCTTAAGGTTAAGGATGATTTCGCACATGTCTTCAACCACACCAGCAACGGTTTGGAATTCATGTTGAACGTCCGAGATCTTCACACCAACGATCGCGGAACCTTGAATGGACGAGAGGAGGACGCGGCGGAATGCGTTCCCGATTGTTGTACCATAACCTTCTTCAAGAGGGTTAAGAATAAAACGAGCGTGGAACGGGCTACCGAGTTCCTCAACAACGACACCTTCCGGCATCTGCATCTGTATGTTCATGGCCTACCTTAGGATCAATAGTCACACATTAAAAAGAGATTCTCGCTACGATTATACGCGACGCTTTTTAGGCGGGCGGCAACCGTTGTGCGGCAGTGGTGTCTGGTCGAGGATCGAAAGAACCTCGAAGCCAGCCTGCGTAAGTGCGCGGATCGCGGCTTCCCGGCCAGAGCCAGGGCCCTTCACCACAACGTCAACTTTTCGTAGTCCCATTTCGAAGGCTTCACGAGCTGCCTTGTCTGCGGAAACTTGAGAAGCGTACGGCGTATTCTTCTTGGAACCACGGAATCCATTCTTACCTGCTGAAGACCAGGAAAGAGTGTTGCCGTATGTATCGGTAATCGTAACGATGACGTTGTTGAACGTTGCACGGACAAATACTTTGCCGTGTACATCCGCAACGATCTTGCGTTTGACGCGTTTTTTTGCTGCTGCCATTGTCGTTCAGTCCTATGTTACTTCTTCACTGCCTTTTTCTTACCAGCAACCGTCTTACGCTTGCCCTTGCGGGTACGAGCGTTTGTACGAGTGCGCTGACCACGAACCGGAAGACCGCGCCGATGGCGCAGACCCCGATAGCATCCAATGTCCATAAGACGTTTGATGTTAAGCTGCACTTCAGAGCGTAGCTGGCCTTCAACTTTGAAGTCGGCCAGGGCCTGACGGATGCGAGCGATCTCGTCATCTGTCCACGCGTTAACGCGCTTGCTATGATCAATGCCAGCCTTATCGAGCACGTCGCCGCTAAGCGAACTGCCGATTCCGTAGATGTAAGTAAGCGCGATGATTCCGCGCTTATTTTTTGGTAAATCTATGCCTGCGATACGAGCCACAGTGTGTCTCCTGAATTAGCCTTGACGTTGCTTGAAGCGAGGGTTCTTCTTGTTGATGATGTACACCCGTCCTTTACGACGAACAATTTTGTCGTCGGGGCTACGCTTTTTCACCGATGCTTGAACCTTCATGATGCGACCTTTCCTATTTCACTTTCGAGTTTCATTCTACTTGTACCGATAAACGATCCGCCCCTTGGATAGGTCGTATGGAGACATCTCCACCGTCACCTTGTCTCCTCGGAAGATCTTGATAAAGTGCATTCTCATCTTTCCGGAGACGTGTGCGAGAATCTTGTGTCCGTTATCCAGTTTCACAATGAACTGGGTATTCGGCAACGTTTCCTCAATCACACCGTCAACACGTATGACGTCTTCGCGACCCATCTGATCCTTGTCGTAATCGTTACTCCATCAAAGTCAAGACTCTCGGCGTACCCCCATCGATCACCACCGTGTGTTCGAAGTGTGCAGACGGTTTCCCGTCGGCAGCATACACGGTCCACCCATCGCTTGCCGTATGAACATGGAAAAGCCCCATATTCACCATCGGTTCGATGGCCAATGCCATACCTGATTTCAGGCGGGCATTTGGAAACCTGCTACGATGTAGCAGGCCGGGAACGAAATTCGGGACCGGCGGTTCCTCATGAAGATGTTGGCCTATGCCATGTCCCACGAGTTCGCGCACAACCGAAAAGCCCTGTTTTTCAACATGTGTTTGAACTGCTTTCGCAATATCATACACCCGATTTCCATCTATTGCCTGTTCAACGCCGAGGCGAAGTGCCTCTTGAGTTGCGTCGAGCAGACGTTGTTTGTCTGTTGAGATCTCACCCACACCAAAGGTAAACGCGCTATCTCCGTAGTATCCATTTTTGTAGACGCCTACATCAACCGACACGATTTGACCTTCCTTTAGCGTCCGCTGGCCTGGAAGACCGTGCACTACCTCTTCATCAATGCTTATGCAAAGTGTAGATGGAAACGGTTGCCCGTCTACCTCATACCCTTTAAAAGCTGGCTCTCCTCCTCGCGTACGGATAAAATCCTCAGCGATAGCGTCGAGCTCCATTGTTGTTACACCTGGCTTCACGAACCCTTTGAGGTGCATGAGGACATCTGCAACGATCCTGCATGACTCAGCAATCTTGTCGATCTCGTCCTCAGTATGGACAGAGACGTGGATGTCTGAAACAGTCATTCGGACGTTAGGACGTAGCCCCTGCACGACCGCGGATTTTACCTGTCTTCATAAATCCGTCATAATGACGCATAAGAAGGAAGGATTCGATCTGCTGAAGCGTATCGAGTGCTACACCAACAATAATGAGAAGGCTTGTGCCACCAAAGAACGATGCAAACACCGGAGGAACCTGCAGGACATTCATTGCGAACGTTGGAAGAATCGCGATGAGAGCCAAGAAGATGGCGCCGGGAAGCGTGATACGAGTAAGAATATTTTCGATGTATTCGGACGTTGGCATTCCTGGGCGTACACCTGGGATAAAGCCACCGTTGCGCTTCATGTTATCTGCCACTTCCTTCGGATTGAAGGCGATAGCAGTATAGAAGTATGTAAAGAACACGATGATCACTGCATAGAACAATGCATAGAACACTGTGCGATCACTGAAAAGGCGCGACACATCCTGCCAGAAAATACTTTCTGGGAAGAACGAAGCTACAGTTGCAGGGATAAAGAGAATCGACTGCGCAAAAATGATCGGCATAACACCGGCTGTGTTTACGCGCAGAGGGATGTATTGTGTTGTTCCGCCATAGACCTTGCGGCCAACCACTCGCTTTGCATACTGCACAGGAATACGTCTGGCTCCCTGTGTTACGAGGATAACAGATGCGATTACACCGAGTAATAGTACTACGAGAACTAGATCGATAACCAGGTTGCGAGAGCCCGCATTGATGAGCGTGATCTCCTGCGTAATTGCAGTTGGTAATCGGGCAATGATGCCGATAAAGATGATTAGCGAAATACCATTGCCAAGTCCACGATCTGTTATCTGTTCACCTATCCACATAAGACCGATTGTACCGGCTGTTAAGATAAGAACCGATGATATCGTCCAGAAAAATCCTACTTCAGGAACAACAGAAGCACCACCGGCGCCAACTGTTGTTTGAGCAATTTTAATTGTTACACCCCATGCTTGGAGTGCTGCAATTGGGACCGTAAGGAGACGAGTGTATTGATTGATTTTACGGCGACCATCTTCACCATCGCGTTGCATTTTCTGCAACTCTGGAAGCACAACGCCCGCAATCTGCATAATGATACTTGCCGAGATGTACGGCATGATACCAAGCGCAAAAATCGCAGCGTTAGAAAACGCGCCACCAACGAACATATCGTACAACCCAAAGATCGTACCGCCAGAGTCATTGGCATTGGATTGCGTAAGCATCGAAACGTCGACGCCCGGAATCGTGATGAACGACCCAATACGAACGGCCAACAGTGCAATCAGTGTAAAACCGATGCGCTGACGCAGCTCTTCTATCCGGAACATGTTCCGGAAGGTGGAAACGATATTAGCCATTGACGGTGACCGCTCCCCCGGCTGTTTCGATCTTAGACTTTGCTGTTTCCGAGATCTTGTCGCACGTTACGTTTAGTGGAGCGGAGAGATCTCCGTTACCAAGAACTTTGAACGGGGCTGACTTAATGCGAATCACACCAAGCGTAAACAAGACTTCTTTTGTTACTGTACCATTCGTAACGAGTTTCTCATCAACAAGACGCTGCAGTGTTGCAACATTCACTTCTTGATATTCGATACGATTGATGTTCGTGAATCCAAATTTTGGAACACGACGCTTGAGAGACATTTGACCGCCCTCAAAGCCTGGACTCTGACTGAAGCCGCTTCGTGATTGGTGTCCCTTATGTCCACGGGTGGACGTGCCACCATGGCCAGAACCGGCACCACGACCAATGCGTTTCTTCTTATGACGAGAGCCCGGAGCGGGCGATAGATTTCCGATGTGTTTCATAGTTGGCCTCAGTCTGCGATCTCTTCAACGTTCACGAGGTGCTTCACTACATTTACCATGCCAAGCATTTGAGCATTCTTTGGCTTGATTGAAACATAGTTTGGCCGGCCAAGGCCTAGAGCCTTGATCGTTGCCTTTTGGTTTGGCAGAGCGCCGATAATCGAACGCACTTGGGTGATCTTCAATTTCATGGTCATTGTCTTTCTTGTCTTAGCCCTTAAGAACTTTTTCGAGCGACACGCCACGGCGCACGGCCACAGATATTGCGTCTTCGAGTTGCATGAGTGCATTCATAGTTGCCTTAACCGTGTTGTGCGGATTAGACGAACCCTGCGATTTAGTAAGAACATCCGTTACACCAGCAAGTTCAAGGATAGCTCTTACACCACCAGCGGCGATAACACCAGTACCTGGAGTTGCGGGACGTATAAGCACCTTCGCAGCACCAAATCGTCCAGTTACCTCGTGAGGAATCGTACCGTTTTGAATGCGAACCTTAACAACAGACTTCTTTGCTGCATCTGTTGCTTTGGTAACAGCGTTGGATACTTCGCCGGCTTTGCCGAGACCGTATCCAACGTGTCCTGCTTCATCACCTACAACAACCATCGCTGAAAAGTTGAACCTACGTCCACCCTTTACTACCTTGGCTGTGCGGCCAACGTAGACGATTTTGTCCTTGAGGTTGAGGTCTGATAGTTTCTGTTTTGCCACGTTATCTGCTCCGTTTCATTCTTCGTTAGAAATCGAGACCGCTTTCGCGTGCAGCTTCTGCAAGCGCTTTTACGCGACCATGATAAAGAAAGCCGTTCCGATCGAATGCAACCTTTGTAACCTTCGCCGCCTTTGCTCGGTCGGCAAGCATCGAACCCACTAGCTTACTTTCTTCTACTTTCGACATACCGTCAGAGATCTTAGCGCGGATATCCTTGTCAAGCGTAGATGCGGCTACAACTGTTGTTGCTGCAACATCATCAATGATCTGCGCATAGATGTGATTGAGCGAGCGATAGATCGTCAAGCGAAGACGCTCCGGTGTGCCGTGGATGTTCTTACGAACTCTACGGTTGCGGCGTGCGTGACGAAATGTTTTTAAGTCTAAACGATTCATTGTTAGTGTTCTCCTTACTTGCCAGCTGACTTACCGGCCTTGCGGCGGATGTATTCACCTTCATAACGGACACCCTTGCCTTTGTACGGCTCAGGCGGACGGAGCTTGCGGACTTTTGCTGCAACCTCACCTACGAGATGCTTGTTGATGCCCTTAACAGAAAAAGACGTTGGTGTTGCTACAACAAAGTCAACTCCATCTGGAGGCATAAAAAGGATTGGGTGGGAAAAGCCGAGCGCTAGAAGCAAGTTCTTGCCACGCAATTCCACCTTGTAACCCACGCCTTCGATCTGAAGATTGCGGCTGAAACCGTTTACAACTCCCTCGATCATCCACGCAACATGTGCCCGTGTTAGACCGTGTAGAGCACGTACCTTCTTCTCGTCTGTCTTGCGTGTAAAGGTGAGATTTTCTCCCTCCCGCACTGGCGTGATAGACGCATCAAAAGCAAACGTGAGTTCGCCTTTAGGCCCCTTAACTGTACAGATTCCACCGTCAAATGTCACATTGACATTATTCGGAACAGAGATCAGTTTTTTTCCTACTCGTGACATTGTTCTCTCCTCGCTTCTCTTCTTACCAGATTGTGCAAAGCACTTCACCACCAATGTTTTCGCGGCGGGCTTGCTTGTCCGTCATCACGCCACGGGGCGTTGATATGATTGCAATGCCAAGGCCATTGCGTACACGAGGGAGCTTATCAACCGCCGCGTATACGCGGCGCCCAGGCTTGCTCACTCGATGCACTTCGCGGATAACCTCCTGCCCGAAATGGTAGCGCAGCTTGAGGGTAAGCACCCCTTGCTTGTTGTCTTCTACGCGATCGAAATCTTGAATGAACCCTTGGTCCTTCAGGATTTCGGCTATTGCAACTTTAAGGTTGGACGCGGGCACATCAACTGTCTTGTGCTTCGCGGCCGACGCATTGCGGATGCGCGTAAGGAAATCGGCGATTGTATCTGTGACTGGCATGGTCGTCGTCGTTGGTCGTGTTCGAAAATTCAGGGCTGGAATTTTTACCAGCTTGCCTTGCGCATTCCGGGGATCTTTCCTTCAAGGGCAAGGAGTCGGAACATATTTCGGCATAAGCCGAACTTGCGGTATACGCCCTTACCACGGCCTGTAATTAGGCAACGGCTTCGGACGCGTGATGGAGAGCTGTTACGGGGGAGCTTTTGGAGCCCCACCATGTCGCCTGCCGCCTTGAGTTCAGCACGTTTTGTTGCGTACTTAGCTGCAAGCCGGATGCGCTTCTTATTTCTTGCTATGACTGATGTCTTGGCCATTGTACTTCTCTTTTGTACTTAGTCGCGTTTGCGGAATGGAAAGCCAAACTGTTGAAGCAAGGCCTGTGCCTCTTCGTCTGTTTTAGCTGATGTTATGAAGGTGATGTCCATACCCTGGATCTTCGATACTTTGTCTACGTCGATTTCAGGAAATATGATCTGCTCTTTAACACCAACTGTGTAGTTACCACGACCATCAAAACTTTTGTCCGGAAATCCGCGGAAGTCGCGAATACGTGGAGCAGCAATATTGATGAAGCGATCTAAGAACTCATACATGTGGGCACGCCGCAGAGTAACCTTTGTTCCGATTGGCATGCCTTCGCGCAACTTGAAGTTGGCGATGGATGTACGTGCTCGCGTGATGGCAGGACGCTGGCCAACGATGAGTTCAAGCTCATTAACGGCAGCTTGCAGTTGCTTGGTGTCTTGTGTAGCCGCGCCAACACCGATGTTGATCGTGATCTTCTCAAGACGTGGCACTTGCATAACACTCTTGTAGTTGAATTGCTTAAACAGCTCTCCAACAACTTGATCTTTGTAGAAGGCAACCAAACGAGCTGGCACGCGCACATCTTGAATGTCTTCAAGACGGGGGCCATCAGGCTTGAACTGATCCTTCTTTATGCTGACTGTTGTTTTTGCCATAGTATCTGCGTTCCTTCGACGTTCTTCTTCTTAGAGTTCTTCTTGTGTTGTCTTTGCAATACGCTTCACAATTGTTTTGTCGCCAACTGTTGAACGATCGCTTCCAATACGCGTTGCCTTGCCATTCTTGTCTACCAACTGAACATTTGAATAATGGACAGCGGCCTCGAGCTTAACAATTCCACCATTTGGATACTTTGGCGATGCACGAACAGCCTTTGAACGAAGATTCACACCTTCAACAAGAACGCGCATTGTTGTTGGATACACCTGAAGCACACGTCCAGTTGCACCTTTGCTATTTCCTGCGATCACTATTACAGTGTCGCCCTTTTTGATCTTGAGCTTCATCATATACCTCAAAGCACCTCGGGAGCGAGAGAAATGATCTTCATGAACGAGCGTTCGCGAAGTTCACGAGCCACTGGCCCGAAAATGCGCGTGCCGCGAGGATCGTTGTTGTTGTTGATGATGACTGCTGCGTTTTCGTCGAATCGGATATACGAGCCATCACGGCGGCCAATTTCCTTCTTCGTCCTAACGATAACAGCCTTCACTACTTCACCCTTTTTAACAGTGCCAGAAGGCAGGGCGGCCTTTACTGAACACACAATGATATCGCCCACTGTTGCGTAGCGCTTACCGTGCCCGCCTAGAACTCGGATGCAACGCAACTTGCGCGCTCCCGAATTGTCAGCTACCACGAGATTTGATTCTTCTTGGATCATTTCAGGTCTCCGTTACAGCGCTCGTTCGATGATTTCTACCAGCGCCCAACGCTTGCGTGCGCTAAGAGGACGGCTTTCAATTACTTTAACTACGTCGCCAATGTTGCACTCGTTTTTTTCGTCGTGTGCCATCACCGTAGTTGTGCGCTTGAAATACTTCCGGTAGAGCGGGTGTGCTACCTGGCGCTCAATGCTCACCACGATAGTCTTGTCCGCCTTGTTACTTGTAACCTTCCCTGTACGAACCTTGCGGCGCGATTGGTCTGGTGCTGTGATTGTTTCTTCTGCCATGGTTTCGATCCGATTCAGTTAGCGTTGTTCGTGCGCTCGTGAAGAAGGGTCTTCATGCGCGCAATGTCCTTACGCAGCGTCTTGATACTTGAGGAATCCTGCAGTTGACCAAGCGTAAGTTGGAAACGAAGACGTGTAACGTTTTCTTCGCTTTCCTTCATGAACGACTGAAGTTCAACTGTTGTGAGTGACCTAAGGTCAGCTGCCTTGCGTGATTTCATAGCTTAATCCTCCAGATCGACACGTTGGACGAACTTGCACTTGATAGGAAGCTTGTGAATCGCTAGACGCACGGCTTCCTGAGCACGCTCCTTCGTTACACCGTCGATTTCAAAGATGATCCTTCCAGGCTTGACAACCGCTACCCATAACTCAGGGTTACCTTTACCGGAACCCATTCGGGTTTCGGCTGGTTTTTTGGTTACCGGTTTATCTGGGAAGATGCGAATCCACACTTTACCATCCCGACGCAGGTATCGATTGATAGCGATACGCGCAGACTCGATCTGGCGATTAGTGATCCACGCTGCTTCCAGCGCCTTGAGACCATATGATCCGAATGCCACCGTTGAACCACGGAATGCCTTGCCTCTACGGCGGCCCCGTTGTGTCTTCCGATGTTTTACTCTTTTTGGGATGAGCATGTCGTTGCCTTACGCCTGACTTACTGTTCCTTGTTGTTCTGTTGCTTGCCGATTACGTCGCCACGGCATATCCACACCTTTACTCCGATCGAACCATACACCGTCTCGGCACGCCCCTGAGCATAATCTATGTCTGCTCTGAGTGTGTGAAGCGGTACACGGCCTTCCTTGTACTGCTCCTTGCGCGTCATGTCCGCACCACCAAGCCGGCCTGAGCACATTACACGTACGCCTTCGGCGCCTACACGCATTGTACTGCTTACCGCATTCTTCATCGCACGCCGGAATGAAACCCGACCCTCAAGCTGGGACGCGATGTTGTCAGCTACAAGCTGTGCATCGAGCTCCGGACGCTTGATCTCACTGATGAGAATCTTTACTTCCTTCTTTGTGATCTTGCGAAGCTCTTCTTCGAGCTGCGCAATATCCTTGCCCGAGCGACCAATGATCACACCCGGACGCGACGTGTTGATTGTAACACGTAGCTGCTTGGCAGTGCGTTCAACGATGATACGAGCTACACCGGCCTTTTTAAGGCGGCTCTTGATGTAGTGACGCACCATGATGTCTTCTTGCAATTTCTCCGCGACGTTCTTTTCATCGAACCAATTGGCATCCCAGTTACGGATGATACCAAGTCGCAGTCCTATCGGATTTGTCTTCTGACCCACGTGTTCTGACTCCGCTTACTGTTTCGTTGCCACAACGATGGTGAGGTGATGCGAGCGCTTGCGAATTCTAAACGCACGGCCCATAGGGGCTGGCGAAATTCGCTTGATCGTCGGTCCCGGATCGACGAAACACTCCTTCACAAGAATGGACTCGGGATCAATTCCTTGATCCTTTTGAGTAAGGTTGTTGATGGCAGACTTGAGCGTGAGCTCAGCAACCAATCCAGCAGCCTTGTCCTGGAAATGGAGGATGTTTAGTGCCTCCTGAGCCGACTTGCCACGAATAAGGTCGATCACAAGACGCATCTTGCGAGGCGACGACCTATTGTAGCGTTTAATAGCGCGAGCTTCCATCGTTCGTCCTTACCTCTTACCCGTTTTGAGATCTTTCCGGTTACCGGAATGCCCACGATACGTCCGCGTTGGAGAAAACTCTCCAAGCTTATGACCCACCATGTTCTCCGTTACATACACCGGAATGAACTTGTTTCCATTGTGAACCGCGAGTGTGTGTCCCACAAACTCCGGTGAAATCGTTGAAGCTCGCGACCAAGTCTTGATGACAGACTTCTTGGGCGCGTCATTCATTGCCGCTACCTTTTTTATCAGCTTGAAGCTGACGAAAGGTTCTTTCTTCAGTGAACGAGGCATCTCTGACTACTCCGTGTTCCTAGGTTACGCGTTACGCCTGCGGATGATCGAATCGTTCGAGGCGTTTTTCTTCTTTCTTGTCTTAAGTCCCTTGGCCAGCTGTCCCCATGGCGAACGCAAATGCTTGCGACCACCACCAGATTTCGACTTACCTTCACCACCACCGTTGGGGTGATCGATCGGATTCATCGCCATTCCACGCGTCTGTGGGCGTACACCCAACCAACGCATCCGTCCGGCCTTGCCATAGCTGATGTTCTCGTGCGATCCGTTGCTAACTACACCAATTGTTGCGAGGCAATTAGAAGGAACAACACGAATCTCACCTGATGGCAATTTGATCTGTGCACGATTACCATCTACACCAACAAACTGAGCTGACGTTCCGGCAGAACGTACCATCTGGCCACCCTTGCCCGGACGCATCTCGATGTTGTGTACATAATACCCAACAGGAATCTTGGTGAATGGCAACGCATTGCCGTCCTTTGGCTCCGCTGTTTCGCCACTCATGAGCTTTTGGCCAACTTTTACCTTGTCCGGAGCAATGATGTAGCGCTTCTCACCATCAGCATACTCAAGAAGAGCAATGCGGCAGGTGCGATTTGGATCATATTCGATTGTCATTACCGTAGCCTCAACACCAAGCTTGTTGCGCTTGAAGTCGATGATGCGGTACATACGCTTGTGTCCGCCTCCACGGTGGCGGGATGTTACCCTACCCGTGTTGTTGCGACCACCCGACTTCTTGATAGGCTCGAGAAGACTCTTCTCAGGCTTAGAGGTCGTGATCTCATCAAACGTGCTAATACTGTAATAGCGCGTTCCTGGTGTGATCGGTTTGAGGTTTCTGATTGCCATGTTTCGTGTTCTCCGCTTACTCCTCGTTGCCTTCGCCGGCTACGATGTCTATGGACTGGCCTTCCTTGAGCGTTACATAGGCCTTCTTTTTCAAATTCGTACGTCCCACTTGAGCTCCGCGACGCGTCATACGCGCTTTCACTTTTCCCTTTACACGTACTGTGCGGATACTCATCGCCTCTACATCAAACATGAGCTTGATGGCTTCGCGGATCTGCAACTTGTTTGCGCTAGGGTCTACTTCAAATACATACTGGCGAAGGTGTCCAAGCTTTGTGGCCTTCTCCGTGATCACTGGCTTTCTAAGCACTGTTATCATGAAGCTTCTCCCTCGCTTGCATCACCAAATGAGTTGGCGATTGTTTCAATGGCACTCTTGAAAATCAGCAGCTTGCCGTGACTAAGCACGTCGTAGGCCGAAATCTTGTCCGCCGGAAAGGTTGTTACGCCAGCAATGTTACGCGCCGACTTCACAAACATCTCGTTAGCTACAGGCAAAAGCACAAGTACTTTTTTGCCACTCAAGTTTATGTTCTTTAGCATTGTTGCCACTTCACTCGTCTTTGGTGCACCTATTGTGTAATCCTCGATAACAACAAGGTTGTTCTCACGAGCACGCAACGTTAGGGCGGACTTACGAGCAAGACGCTTAACCTTGAGCGGAAGTTCTACACGGTAAAAGTGTGGAACTGGTCCGTGCACTTTACCACCACCTGGATTAAGGGGCGAACGAGTTGAACCACGACGTGCACCGCCAGTACCCTTCTGCTTAGTCGGCTTCCTGCCGCCACCAGAAACTTCTGCGCGTGTCTTTGTCTTAGCATTACCCTGACGACGGTGCGCTAAATAAGCACGTACCGCCTGGTACATCGAGTGTTCGCTCGGTTCGATACCAAAGACTGATGCCGGAAGCTCGATTGAGCCCGCCTTAACACCGTCTTTTGTAAGTATGTCCACAGTCATGGCATTCATCTTCTTAGAGCTTTACAATTTCAACTACAGAATTCATTGCGCCTGGAATACTTCCCTTAACAAGAAGTAAGTTTTGATCAGGCATTACACGGATAACCGTGAGGTTGCGAACCGTGATTCGCTTTCCACCCATCCTACCACCCATTCGCATTCCCTTGAATACTCGTGATGGATACGATGAAGAACCGATAGAACCCGGAGCGCGAGGGCGGTCGCTCTGTCCGTGCGTTGCCATACCAACACCACTGAAGTGGTGACGCCGAACAACACCCTGGAAACCCTTGCCCTTGCTCGTTGCAGAAACCTTAACAGTGTCGCCCGTTGCAAAAGACTCAACTGTTATCACGTCTCCACCCTTTACCTTGTCTACCAGCTGGCGGAACTCTTTCAAGTGACGCGTAGGAGTTACCTCGTTCTTCGCGAAGTGGCCCGCACGTGGGCGGTTCACCTTGCGGTCTGCGATTGGCTCGTAGCCGATCTGCACGGCATTGTAGCCGTCGTTATCAACCGTTTTTACTTGGACAACTGGGCATGGGCCAGCCTCAATTACAGTGCACGGCACAAACTGCCCGTCTTCACTGAAGATGCTTGTCATTCCTAGCTTTCGTCCGAGGATTGCACTCATTGTTCCACTTGCTCCTAAACTTTCACTTCTACATCAACACCGGCCGGGAGCTCAAGGCGCATAAGCGCGTCGACGGTCTTCTGCGTGCTGCTGAAAATGTCAATCACTCGCTTGTGCACACGAGTTTCGAATTGCTCGCGCGACTTCTTATCCACGTGCGGGGACCGCAACACGGTATACACCGAGCGCTCCGTAGGTAGCGGGATGGGACCCGAAACCACGGCACCGGTCTGCTTTACAGTTCGGACGATGCGCTCTGCTGAACGATCAATAAGATTATGATCGTACGAACGAAGCTTGATGCGAATGCGCTGCGTTGCCACTCGATTATTCTCCTGGTTGGAGGTTCTGTTAGAGACAAAAACGAGGAAGGATTTCGTCCTCCCTCGAGTGTCTCAAAATTGAGTTCTTTATTCTACGATCGCCGTTACCACACCAGCACCAACAGTACGTCCACCTTCGCGGATAGCGAAACGAAGACCTACGTCCATAGCAACCGGCGTAATCAATACAACTTCAAGATTGTCCACATTGTCGCCAGGCATGATCATCTCCACACCGGCTGGAAGATTCAAGATTCCTGTTACGTCCGTTGTGCGGAAATAAAACTGCGGACGGTAGTTGGTGAAGAATGGCGTGTGACGCCCACCCTCATCCTTCGTTAACACGTATGCCTGCGCCTTAAACTTGTGGTGAGGTGTGATCGATCCCGGCTTGGCAATAACCATGCCGCGCTCAATCTCTTCCTTGTCTACACCACGAAGGAGCAGACCACAGTTGTCTCCAGCACGACCTTCATCAAGAAGCTTGCGGAACATTTCGATGCCAGTTACTGTGGTCTTCTTCTGAAGGCCAAAACCAACAATCTCAACTTCTTCGTTTACCTTAACTATGCCGCGCTCGATACGGCCCGTTCCAACTGTTCCACGACCAGTGATCGAGAACACGTCTTCAACAGGCATAAGGAATGGCTTGTCGATATCACGAACTGGCGTTGGGATGTAATCGTCTACCGCTTGCATGAGTTCAAAAACACATGCCATGTCAGGATCATCCGCACCACCACCACCAGAAGCCGCATCAAGAGCCTTGAGTGCCGAACCCTTGATGATTGGGATCTCGTCGCCTGGGAATTCATACTTGCTCAAAAGCTCGCGAATTTCCATCTCAACAAGTTCTACCAAGTCTGGATCTGCAATGTCTACCTTGTTCATGAATACCACAATGCGTGGTACGCCAACCTGACGTGCAAGCAAGATGTGCTCGCGTGTCTGTGGCATCGGACCGTCCGTGGCTGCCACAACAAGTATTGCGCCATCCATCTGTGCTGCACCAGTGATCATGTTCTTCACATAGTCAGCGTGGCCCGGGCAGTCCACGTGTGCGTAGTGACGGTTTTCCGTCTCGTACTCAACGTGCGCCGTAGCGATCGTGATTCCACGTGCTTTTTCTTCAGGTGCGTTGTCGATTGAATCGAATGAACGCTTCGCTGAAAGCCCCTTTGAGGCCAAACACATTGTGATTGCAGCAGTAAGCGTGGTCTTGCCGTGGTCAACGTGACCAATCGTACCAACGTTTACGTGCGGCTTGTTCCGCTCAAATTTTTCTTTTGCCATGTTACCTACTCCTCAGAATGCATTGAGTGAGTTGTGATAATGAATTTGTGTTGTCGGTTAATTTTACTGTTTCGTTCGGAACGGGACAGAAAACAAATGTACGAAATGTTTTTGACATAAACGCAATAAAGCGCCATCCCGGCACCAAACAGTTACGTTTGGCGGGTGCGCTGCGTGTCACTTACGCACGGCGCTTGTTATGAGCGACGTTGAGCCTGCTCGTAACCATGAAAATGCATGGTATACGAACCTCTGCCCTGCGTTAGCGATCGCAACTGCGTTACGTAGCCGAATAATTGAGACAGCGGCACCAAAGCCGTCACAACTTGCAGAATGTCTCGCTGGGCAATGCCCTGAACCATTCCGCCCCGTGAACTAAGATCAGCAATGACCTCACCCACGTATTCCTCGGGCGTAACTACCTCAACAAGGAAGATCGGTTCCATGATGACCGGGCTGGCCATCCTACAAGCGTCCTTCACTGCAATCGAGGCTGAAACAGCATATGCTGTTTCGGTTGCGTCTTCTTCATTGTATGCCGCATCCACGAGGACGGCCATGATGTCAATCATGGGGTATCCTGAGATCGGTCCGACCTTGAGGGCTTCCATAGCCCCCTTCTCTGCACTCTTTTCGTACGCTACTGGAAGTGCCCCTGGTACAAGCTCATTTCTGAACTCGAGGCCTTTTCCTGGATCGTGCGGTCGCAATTCAATAGTAACCTGTCCGAACTGATTCTTACCTGCATTACTGCGGATGAACTTGCCTTCCGCACGTGTAATACTGGTGATGGTCTCTCGGTACGCCACCTGGGGTTTGCCCACTTTTACGGGGACATTGAATTCTCTTTTAAGCCGGTCTACAAGGATCTCCAAGTGGAGCTCACCTACGCCGGAAATAATTATCTGTCCAGACTCAACATCAGTATGAAATCTAAACGTCGGATCTTCTTCAGAGAGCCGATGTAAAGACTCGGTCAGTTTTTCCTGATCCGCCAAGGTCCTCGCCTCAACCGCTTGGTTGATAACAGGGTCCGAGAACCGAATATTTTCTAAGAGTATGGGGCTCTTTGGGTCGCACAACGTATCGCCTGTTCGTGTATATCGCAGCGATGGAATCGCCACTATATCTCCGGCATACGCCGCATCTAATTCTTCTCGTTTATTTGCGCTCATGCGCATCAACTTGCCTGCTCGCTCTTTCTTTTCATTGGTTACGTTAAAAATCTGTTCGCCAGTTTTTACCGTACCTGAATACACACGAATAAATGTTAGCCGTCCAACAAATGGATCAGTGATAATCTTAAATGCCAACGCACTAAATGCTTCATCGTCTGTTGGCTTTCTTGTTAACTCACGATCATGATTTTCTGCATCATAACCATGTGTGTAGCCAACTTCTGTTGGTGATGGCAGATATGCTATCACGCCATCAAGTAGTTGCTGTACACCTTTGTTCTTAAAGGAACTGCCACAAAACACAGGGGTAATCTTTAGGTGAAGGGCAGCGTTGCGAAGCCCCTTCCTTAGCTCTTCTGCCGTGATGTTTTCTCCACTGAGATATTTCTCGAGCAGTACATCGTCGTGTTCAGCAATCGCTTCTACAAGTGTCTGGCGTGCCTCTTCTGCCGCTGCTTTCAGCGTATCTGGGATCTCGCGGATCTCGAATTTTTCTCCCTGGTCTTTGTCAAACACAATTGCGGTGCGATCTATCAAGTCGATCACTCCTTCAAATGTGTCCTCTGCTCCCAAGGGTATCTGCACCGCCACGGGGTTTGCACCTAGCCGGTCTCGCATCATCTGAAGGACTCGCGGGAAGTTTGCTCCCACACGATCCATCTTGTTCACAAAGGCAATACGAGGAACATGGTACTGGTTTGCCTGATACCAGACAGTTTCTGATTGTGGCTCCACTCCTGCTACGGCACAAAAAAGCGCAATTGCTCCGTCGAGTACTCGCAGCGAACGCTGTACTTCGGCAGTAAAATCTACGTGTCCGGGTGTGTCGATGATGTTAATCATGTGGCCATGCCACAAACATGTAACAGCAGCCGACGTGATTGTTATTCCTCGCTCTTTCTCCTGATCCATATAGTCCGTGAAGGCCGTGCCCTCATGCACTTCGCCCATACGGTGGAGTACTCCAGTGTAGTAGAGGATCCGTTCTGTGGTGGTGGTTTTACCAGCATCAATGTGGGCCATGATGCCAATGTTTCGCACCAAGTGTATGGCAACGGATCGACTCATTTCGTCAATACTTCTAAAGTATTTGGAATGTCAAAGAACTGCTCACTTCGTTACCAACGGAAGTGTGCGAAGGCCCTGTTGGCGTCTGCCATACGGTGCATATCATCACGGCGCTTGATAGCTCCACCTTCACCATTGGCTGCTGCCAACAGCTCACTTGCAAGCTTGGAGGCCATTGAACGATCCCGGCGCTCAGAAGCAAACTTCTTTAGCCAACGGATTGCAAGAGCAGAACGGCGCTCTTCACGAACTTCCATCGGCACTTGATACGTTGCTCCACCTACTCGGCGGGGACGGATTTCAATTGCTGGTGAAGAATTCTGAATAGCCTTGCGGAATATCTCAAGCGGGTCTTGCTCAGACTTCTTGGCAACAATCTCAAATGCTTCGTACACGATCTTGCGGGCTACGTTTTTCTTGCCCTGAATCATGATGTTGTTAACGAACTTGGCTACCATCACGTCATTGTAGCGTGGGTCTACCATTGTCCGACGTTTTTCTGCACGTTTTTTA
>Ga0209591_10000749_pt1 | contig 41480 bp, 42 predicted proteins | sample MAT01_FD_187207 | JGI IMG/M metagenome (GOLD analysis project Ga0209591, IMG submission 187207) | Freshwater microbial communities from Lake Fryxell liftoff mats and glacier meltwater in Antarctica - MAT-01 (SPAdes) (version 2) | ecosystem: Environmental > Aquatic > Freshwater > Ice > Liftoff...
AACCTATTTGCCACAACCGCCTATATTCCGTTGTTAAAGTGCCTCGATTGGCTCAATTACCGAGCTTTACGCCTCGTGCAATGCGCCAATTGAATGAATGGAAGTATAGCGCCAATGGTTTCAAGCTTCAAGATTTTCTACGCCTTATATCCCCCTATCTAAAGCTAGGGGCTTTACGGCGTTTTTCGGTAAGGCCATGAAAGACATTCAATTTTTTAACCCCCAAGTCACCAAAAGCGCCAAGAAGATTTTTAAGAAATTCTCTTGGTGTCCTTCGTGTCTTGGTGGTTCCAATTTTTGCATTACTTTCGTGGATTCACTAAGGACACAAAGAAAATTCAAGAATTTCTCTTTCCTTTGTGATCTTTGCGGCTTTGTGGTTAGTTTTAATTTTTATCCGGCGCATAAAAATTAACGCACCCAATTAACGGCTAATCCGGCGGATGCGTCGGTAATATCGACGACCTGCCCATCGACACTGGCGATATAGCGCCGCCCATTGACCTCCACCAATACCGCATCACGCGCCGCGCTCCATACCACGCGCTGCGGAAAGCCTGTACCAATCGAAGGCGTGAGCGCCGTGCCGTCCATATCATAAATCGCAACGAGGCCATCAGGATTACCGGGCTTGCCTAATGCCAAAATTGTGCCGTCGGCTTGCTGTACTGCCCATCCGAGCCACAACGTCCCGCCGATAAACACCTGTTGATTCATGCTTCCATCTCGATTCAAGAAAGCGACTTCCACCAGCCCTTGCGGATTGCGTCCGCTGACGAGGATGCGCCCATCACTCGCCCAACTGCCATAATCATATAGAATCATCGCTGGACGATTATCGCGCACACGCTCATTGCGCGTCACACCGATGACCATCAAACCGTGCCGGCTTAGTTCAGGCAGATCAGCATTGACCAATAACGTTTGGCTGTCCGGCGACCACTCAATCGCTTTGCTTTCCCAACGGCGGATCGCATCAGGTGATGAAGTGATGATGCAACCGGGAAAATTTTCAGCCGGACAATCGACGATTAATTGCAGCGGCGCGAACTGCCCCGGTTGAAAATACCACACCCCATCGCTGGGCTGCTGATTCCCATTGACGATGAAAGCCACAAACTGTCCATCTGGCGACCAATCCACGACATCCGCCGCCGCATTGTTGGATTCACGCGAGGCTGCCGGGAACCCCGTATAAGGCCCTTGGTCAATGCGAGAGGCATTCGCGCCGCCTGTATCGGTGAGATAAAGCAAACCGGTGGTGTCGATGACGGCGTAGCGACTTGGATTAATCGGGTTTTGATCGTAATAAAATGTCGTGACATTATTAAACAAGCTCACACCGCTGCTGGCGATGCCGCCGTTTTCACTGAGTGCGAAGGCTTGCGCTCCCGATACAGGCGCGATGTTAATCGTGAGGGGTGCGGACGAACCCCCGCCCGTAGACGGCGCTGGTGGCACAACACCACCGCTGCTTGTGGCGCGGGTGGGTGGCAGTGGTAAGGCTGTCGGCATGACGGTACGAGTCGGCTGGAGCGCAACAGAAACCGTCGCTGTTGGCAGTTGTGTATTTTCAATCGCCGTTTCACCATCGCTGTCCTGTGGGCTGCTGGCGAGGGTGCAGCCGGAAACAATTAATAACAAAAAGATGAACATGCGTCGCATCATTAAAAACCTGTCGTTCTATTTTTAGGATGAATAATTTAATTTTAGCACAGAGCGTTGATACATATTTTCGACTATACTCTCTCCTATTCTATTGTCGTGGCATGATTTGGTGGAAGTGGCCTATGAAGCAGTTAACCGACAGCGCTTATCAAATTGGGTTTTTCGGTAGCTTTCTCAATGTCTATCTGGCGGAACGTGGGGAAGATTTGGTGTTAATCGACACCGGAATCGGCACGGCGACGATTGATGGCATCGAGAAAGCGCTGGAAAAACAGGGGCGCAAATTAGATCAAATCAAGCATATTCTCATCACCCATGCCCACATGGATCATGTTGGCGGGCTGGCTGATTTGCAAAAGCGTATTTCCGCACAGACTTATGCTCACCACCGCGATGCGCCCATAATTCGGGGTGAGAAAGAGTATATCTATGCCCGACGGGAAAATTTGCGCGGGTTAGCATGGTTGACCAGCTTTGGCATGTCAAGCACCACCAGCGTTAAAGACCCGGCGCAGGTCGATGTTGAACTCAAAGAAGGCGACTTGCTGGACAACGTGCTGCCCGGTTTGCGTGTGGTGGAACTGCCAGGTCATAGTTACGGGCAAGTCGGTTTTTATTGGCCTGCGCGTAAGCTGCTCTTTGGCGGCGATGTCTTGTTCCATTTCCCTTGGGGCTTACGGATGCCGCTTGCTGCGGTTTCGCCCGATTGGGAAGAGGCTAAAAGGTCGATCAAAAAAGTGGCGGCGATGGATATCGAAATTTTGGGTTTAGGGCATGGTACGCCGCTGATCGGTGGGGCGCGAGCGAAAGTACGTGATTTCGCTGTGCGTTTGTAAGGCTCAGGTAAAATCTTTATCCCCATCAAATTTCAAATTGTGTTATAGTACGTAACGAGTACGCACAAGCCGAACCGACTTTCTCGGTTGAGGCTCAAGCGAGATTTCGCTATACTCATAATAGTGTGTCGCATCTACCGGCTCGACTACTTGGAAGAGGTTTTATGACCCAGCAATATCGCAGTGAAGCGCTTGAGGAAAAACTCAGAATGCTGCATGACAACGTTGAGGGAGTCAAAGCAACCGTCATCGTTAACGTCGACGGCCTGCTGGTTGCCGCTTTTCCGCCGGGCGACGAAGAAAATCCCCATGAAAATCCCACCAGCAGCCCGCAGGTAGCGGCGATGTCCGCGACATTGATTGGGTTAGCCGAGCGTACTTTAGGACGTTTGGCGCAAGGTGAACTTGAACGCTTGCTCATGGAAGGGGAAGAAGGCGTGATGGTCGTTTATCCGGCTGGGCGGGCATCCTTAGCGGTGTTAGTCGCCAAAAATGCCCGTATCGCCCAAGTGCTTTCCGCCACCAAAAAAGCTGCTGCTGAAGTTGCTGAAATTCTCGGCTATTAAGGCTACGCTTCAGGCTGCGCTTCAGGCAAGTCGCTGTTTATGCCACTGCCACACAACGCTGATCTATTGAAAATAAATCTGCAGCATAATTTTGCCCAAACGCAGTTCATCGCCATCAAGCAAGGCGATAGGCTGATGCGGCTTTAGGCGCTCCCCATTCAAGTATGTCCCGTTACGGCTGCCCAAATCAACCACATCAAGCCGTTTATTGAGCAAACGAATGGCGGCATGCCGACGGCTGATCCCCATTTGATAGCCACCATAAGGGGTTAAGTCCACTTCAGGAACGCTGCTGGTCGTAGGATCGCGCCGCCCGATGACGGTTTCCGCCAACACGTTAACCAGAAGTGGTGTTGCAGAGCCTTGCGCTTCAATTCGCAGCGTGAGTTCCCCTTCAATAACGGGGCTTTTGCGCTGATTCATGTTGTTATCATTCATCTTGTTACGTTGATAAAGTTCCACCGCTTCTCGTGCATCACGCTGAACATCGTTCGTCGTCGTACCGCCGACCACATCTTTGGTGCTTTCGGCTGATTCTTGATCTGGCACCATGTTTTCTTCGTTCATCAACGACCCTTATATAGCGTTATATCGCTTGGTTTTATGTTCAAGCGCTTATTTAACTTATCAGAAAACGGAACAATCTTTGAGAAATCAAACAGTCAACTAAATATATCATTTCTTGCTAAGATTTGAAAATGGGGAACTGCCTAAAGATTGCCCTAACGTCAATTTTTTTATGTTCTTCATAGTATGTTGTTTACATAGTAGCCGCCGAAAGCATCGCAAGCCTCATCAATCAACCTTCTGGCAAGCCGATAAAACGCTCTAACAGGCGTGAGCGCCATATCGACCGCAAGGCAACCGTCCACACCAACACAATCGTAGCAATAAAAATATAATCCGTCACACGCAGTACCTCCAATTCAAAGAAAACTCTTAGAGGCTTAACCGCATTAATGAGGATGAATGTCGCAAACATCAATAAGGCTAACCCAGTTGGTCGCCAATCGCCGCTGAGTTCATCCCCTGCCACCCAAAGCGGTGTTGGCGGTTCTGCAAAGACGATCAAAACTAGGCCGCAGGACACCAAAAACGTCGTCAGCGCGGTACGGGCAAAACCGAGCGTATATAATCCGGGATTAGGCTCGTAAATCGTCAGGATATAGTAAAAATAAATGCCCATCCCAAAAGCTGCCGTAAGAAGTGCCGCTGGGATCGCAAACCGCATCGTCGAGCGCACAAGATGGTGCTCCGGTACACCTACATGCGCCCAAGCCGCCAAGCCGAAAGTTGGGAAGCCAACAGTAAGCAGCGTCAGCAGCGAGGCATGTTTGGGGATAAAGGGAAATAGCTGGGTATTCATCATAATGGCGGTTCCAATAATGATGAGCGCGGCGTAGAAAGCACGGGTTAAGAAGAGCCGAATAATATCGCCCATTCCATTTAAAATCCGTTGACCCTCCATAAAGGCTTTGGGCAGCGCGGCGAATGAATCGCCAAGCAGGACAATATCGGCGACTCCGCGTGTGGCTGCACTCCCACTTTGCATGGCAATGCCAATATGTGCTTTTTTTAACGAAAGCACATCGTTTACGCCGTCACCAATCATCGCCACATAATGATGCTGATCTTGCAGACTTTGGACGAGCATTTCTTTTTGTTGAGGGGTAATGCGCCCAAAGATAGTCATATCCTCGGCGATCTGCCCGACTTCAGATGCACTCATGGCTTCTAATTCTGTCCCAGAAATGGCACGAATGTCGTCGGCCAGACCTGCTTGTTTCGCCAATGCCGCAACGGTGTAAGGATTATCGCCGGAGATAATCTTCAGCCGAATCCCTGCTTTAAGAAATCCATCCAAGGTTTCTTTAGCTTCTGGACGCAGCTCATCGCTAAAACTGACGAGTCCAATCGCTTGTAAATCGCCTGGCAAACGAGGCTGCCCTAATGAATCGTGCAGCATGTGGAGGTCTTGGCTGTGCGCCACCAGCAGCACACGCATCCCGTGATCTAACCATTGATCGATTTGTGCCTGTGCAATATCGGTATCATCCGTCAGATAAGGACGCAACATCTCCGGCGCACCGAGGACGTAGACCCCGCGTCGTGCTTCCTCATCAAACGTCAAAGCGCTCCATTTACGCGCTGACGAAAAGGGGATTTCGTCCAGAATTTTGCGCGATTGCCCTTCAAGACCCGTTTTTAATGCCTCGCTGGTGCGGTTGCCGGCGCGGGTGCTGCGGGCATAATCGCCAAGAGCGTTTTTTAACTCTGTCTCGCTGATGCCAAGCGGAACTACCTGCGCCAGATTGATGCGATTCGCGGTCAGTGTGCCAGTTTTATCGAGACACAGTACATTTACGTTACTCATCGACTCAACCGCATTCGCCCGTTGGACGAGCGCCCCCTTGCCGGACATACGTACCGCGCCTATGGCATACGAGGTCGCCGTCATCAAAATCAACCCCGCAGGCACTAAACCAGCAATCACCGCCGCCGTCTGTACGATACGCTTGGCACTCGCGCCATCAATCGCAAACGAGGCGATAAACAAAACCCCGATGACTGTCGCCAACGCCAGCAGCAGGCGCACAACCAGATTAATATCTTTTTGCAGCGGTGTCCGCACGATGCGGAACTGACGGGCAGTTATTGTTAATTTATTGGCAAAACTCTCAACGCCGACTTTTTGCGCTTCATACGTGGCGCGGCCTGATACACAAAAACTGCCCGAAAACACTTCATCGCCCGCTTTTTTAGAAACTAAATCAGACTCCCCCGTCAATAGGGACTCATCGACATCCATTTTGCCGTCGCCCACAACCGCCCCATCGACGACGATTTGATCGCCAGCATCGGCACAAATCATGTCGCCAATGACGATTTCAGACGGATCAACGATTTTTTCCTGCCCATCCCGAATAACAGTGGCTTTGGGGCGCGTCAGCAGCGCGATTTGATCCAGTTGGCGTTTGGCGCGGGTTTCTTGCACAAGGCTGACGATCACATTCAGCATGACAACGCCGACACTGACAAACGCATCGCCATATAAGCCGAGCAAAACCATCACAAAGCCGATGCCGAATAAGATGCAGTTGATGAACGTGAAAAAATTCTGGAAGACAATCTGAGCATACGTCCGTCCGGTCTGGATGCGGACGTTATTGCCCTGTCCCTGCTCCCGACGTTTGATGGCTTCTTGCTCGGTGAGACCGCGTAATTGTTCGTTGACCATCGGACTGTCTGTTTTTAACGCTTCCAAATTTTTCTCCGGCTTGAGGTTATCGTCTGTGGGTTGATCTAAATAACATTACCCTTGTGATACGTTAAAACCCACAACTTAGTTTTTAGTGTCTCTGTAGGGAAATAACGGGATATATGCCGTGTGTACGTATCGAGAGGAACGACACATAGGTCGTTCCCTACCCCACCAAAATAGACATTCCCAAAAATACTTTCAACTCCCCCTCACCCCGTCGTCTTCATTCCCGCCGCAATACCGCTGACCGTTGCCAGCACTTCGCGCATGGTGGCTTTATATTCAGCCGAGTCAGGGTCTAGGTCGCGTAGTTGCCGCAGCAAATCAACCTGAATGAAGTTTAAGGGATCGACATAAGGATTGCGCCGCTCGATGGAGCGCTTAATCACGGGCATCCGGTCAAGCAGTTCTTCCTGCCCCGTAATGGCACAGATGTAATAACAAGCGCGTTTATGTTCAGCCTGAATTTGCCCGAAGATTGATTCGCGTAATACCTCATCCTGCACCAATTCCGCGTAAAGTTCGGCGATTTCCATATCAGCCTTTGCCAAGTCAAGCTGGACATTTTCGATCAAGGCTTGGAAGAAAGACCACTCGCTGTACATCGTTTTGAGCGTGGTCAGGCCGTCCTCTTGCTCTACGCACAGCGTCTCCAGCGCATAACCCACACCATACCAACTAGGGATGATGGCGCGGCTTTGCATCCAGCTAAACACCCAAGGGATTGCCCGGATGGAATCGAACCCGCCTGCTTTACGTTTGGCAGGACGGCTGCCGATGGGCATATTGGCAAGTTCATTAATCGGGGTGGCCTGCTGCCAATAATCGAGAAAACCAGGTGTTTCATAGACCAACTTACGATAGGCTTTGCGTCCGCGTTCCGAAAGTTCATCCATCGCGGCGTACCATGATTGTGGAAAATCACTTTTCTGCGGCGCACCCATCGCTAAGAAGACAGCGTGCATCAGTTGATTCAAATGGCGGCGGGCAATCGCGCCGTTGCTGTAGCGATACGCGATGACTTCACCTTGTTCGGTGATTTTGATCTCACCTTGCAGCGAACCGGGTGGCTGCGAAAGAATGGCACGGTTGGTCGGGCCACCGCCGCGCCCGATGCTGCCGCCGCGCCCATGAAATAATTCTAATAAAACGCCGTTAGAAGAACACAATTCAGAAAGCGTCTGCTGCGCTTGATACAAGCTCCAATTTGAGGCGATGTAACCGCCGTCTTTGTTGCTATCGGAATAGCCAATCATGATCTGCTGCCGGAGCAAGCCTTCCGGCGTTTTGCGATCTTGCAGATGGCGCATGTATTCTTCATTGGCGAAAAGCGCCGTCATCACGCCCGGCGCGGCCACCAGATCATCCACTGTTTCAAACAGCGGCGCGAGATCAAGCTGCTTATCCACGCCGACTTCACGCGCAAACAACAGCATCGCCAACACATCGCTTGGCTGCTGACTCATGCTCGTGATAAAGGTGTCAATTACGACTGTCCCATAGAGCCGGTGCGCTTTGGCGATCATCCGCCACGTTTCGATGATGCGGCAGGTCGCCGGAGTAAAATAGTGTTCTGGTTCACGCGGGAAAAGTGGACGACTGCTGGCGATTTCGCGAGTGAGGATGTCTTGCTTTTCCGCTTCGGAAAGCGTTGAATAGTCTTTCGCAATGCTATAGCGCTCAAAAACTTCTTTTAGCGCGGCGGTATGCAAACGGGAATCTTCACGAATATCCATCGGCACCAGATGCAGCCCAAATAACTGCACCTTCCGCATCAGCCAAGTGAATGACCCACCTGCGGAGTGATGGCTGCCATTCGCGAATAAACTCCCCGAAATTTCTGCCAGATCACGCAAGAGATCGTCGCTGGTATCGTAATGATTGGATTCTAGCCGTAAACGGATAGCTTCCATAATTTGGCGATAAACCTCATTGGGGTAGCGTTCCCGTAATTCCGTATCAATGAAAAATGCCGCCAACAGTTCATCAGAAACTTTCACTTCTTCGGTGGATTGGGTCAGACGATCACGAAGATAAACGACATCATTGATATAAACCTGTTTAACCGCCTCACGCAGCGTTTGCATGGTTTCTAGCGTTGCCTCCGGCGACACATTCGGATTCCCGTCCCGATCACCGCCAATCCACGAGGCAAAGCGCAGAATCGGCGGCAAGTCCGACCAATCTTCGCCAGGATAAGCAGCTTCTAAATCGGTCTGCAAATCTTCATACAACGCTACGACCACTTCCATAATCACCGATGTGAGGAAGTATAAGCCAAAATCGACCTCATCTTTAACAGTGGCGCGGGTGGCGCGGGTGGGCTGAATCTGCCAAAGCTGCTCAATCCGGCGGGTGATCGCCGCCTCATAATTTTGTCGCTCGCGCTTGAGCAGGTCTTTGTTTTCCAACAGCGCCATCATTTCGGCGATGTCACGCAGTTTAATCAAAACCTCTTTGCGTTTCGCCTCCGAGGGATGCGCCGTCAGCACCAGTCGGACGCGGATTTTGCCGAGCAGCGCCCGCATTCCCGCCGCACTCAACCCCGCTTCCGCCAGTTCATGGACCGCGGCATTGATGGATTCGCCCAACTGACCATCTTTGCGTTCCCGGTCACGTAAGGCACGGATGCGCTGTTGATCTTCCGCGATATTGATCAACTGAAAATAATTGCTAAAGGCTTTAATCAGCGAGCGTTTTTGTTCAAGATTGGTGCCGCTGATGAGGGCGGTGAGATATTCAGCCGGGTTTCCGCTGCGACGGGCTTTGGCACTGGCGCGAACTTCCTCCACCAGCGAGAAGACAACTTCCCCCTGCTGTTCTTTGATGATGCCGCCGAGTAAATTGCCGAGCAGACGAATATCAGCGCTCAGGGGATTGTTTGGGTCGTTTCCGTTTATTAGCGACATAGTCCATCTCATTTTGGTAAATGCCGCTCATTATGACTTGAGTCCTTAAATTTTCAAAATGAATTAAACCTCAACATAACCTGTTTTTATTTGTTCAATTTAAACAGCCTCTGTTTTAGAAGCTGCATTAGGTTCGGTGTTTAGCTTAAGTTTATCAAATTCCGTCGACGCGGTACGACAATCACGACGGACTGTGAGTCAATCTCTTTAGCAATCGTCTTTAACTGTTGAATTTCGGTCAACTTTACCGAAAAACGCCGTAAAGCCCCTAGCTTTAGATAGGGGGATATAAGGCGTAGAAAATCTTGAGGATTGAAACCATTGGCGCTATACTTCCATTCATTCAATTGACGCATTGCACGAGGCGTAAAGCTCGGTAATTGAGCCAATCGAGGCACTTTAACAACGGAATATAGGCGGTTGTGGCAAATAGGTTGCCACGTAAAATATTCAACCAACAACGTCTGTGTTTTGAGATGGGGCATCATCTCATACTGTGTCAGTCGGTGGAAGTCCCTGCGAAAAGCACGGCATCCGGCGTTCACGGCAGATGCCCCTGCCTTCAGGCATGGGGAGTATGTCACGGAAAGCATTAATGTCGTCTGTGCGCCGCTGGTGTTGTTGGGGTCTAAAATGGCGGCGGCACGGTTCATTTCAGATTTGATGCGGTTCGTCATCGGCTCAATTTGATTAGATGTGACCAAACCCAGATATGTAGAGGCGATAGGGGGCTGTGGCGGTTGTGATACAGGAGTAGCCTTCGGTGCGGCGGGCGGCACAATAGGCTGTTTGCCCGTTTTTGCCGAAGAACTGCCACCGTATCGCGGGAGAACTTCTCCAGTAGCCTCCCGTAAGTTCCACGTTAAAATACCTACCAATAGTAGTGTCGCATTAAAAGTGATCCCAGCCAACAGCACTAGCCAACCAGGGATGATGCCGAGACTGCTGCGCCTAAGAAGTTCTTCCAATGAACCATCGCCGCCGGGCGAAAGCATCACTTTAGCAATCCACCCCAGTCCTAATACCAGATAAATCCACATGTAATTGCGCCGGAAGCGCCTTCCCAAAGCCTCCCACATTGAAATGGGAAAATGTGGGTGCAGCAAACTTTCCGCTAGTTTTTGTGACCATTCTGCGTCCGGTTTAAACGGCGGCACCAGCATAGCGGCATAAAAATCGGTTTCCATTAAACGGACGCGATAGCTCCATAACTCATAATAGCGATAACGCCGCGCTTCGATAAACAAAAAGAGCGTAATCAGCAGCGTATCGAGAATGATGACGCTGTGATGCGCCTCCTGCTGCCCGAAAGCAACCGAAAGTGCAGCCCCCGTGACCAGCAGCGCCCAATTAGTCGTTATATCCAATCGATTGCGCCAGGTATTAGCGCGGCTGATTTCCGCTCGGTAGAAATGCACCATCGCGGTGCTAAATTCTCCAGGGCGTATGCGATAGCCTCGGTACGTCCAGACCGCATCAGAGGAGGTATTTTGCGCGGAGTTGTTGATTTCCTGATTCGAGTAATCCATTTGGGTTGCATCAGGTTCAATAGGCTGTTCGCTCATACACTTTCCTTTAACGATCAAACTCGTTTTGTCGTCATCATCACGCCGGGACGCGGTTCGAGTGTCGCGCCCATGTGGAGATGAAACTCTTTCAAGATCAATTGTAAATCAAACTGTTGCAAGATGCGTGAGAGAACAATTTTCATCTCGACTTGGGCAAATGTCGCGCCGATGCAAAAACGTTCCCCCCCACCAAATGGCAAGTAGGTAAATGCGGTGTATTGTTTGCTGGCTTTATCAAAGCGTGAGGGGTCAAAGCGAGTCGGATTAGGCCAATAGGCCGGATCGCGCTGTGTTAGGTAAATCGAATAAAGCACACGCGTTCCAGCGGGAATGTGATAACCATCATACGTCAGATCAACCGCCGCCACCCGCGAACCCAAATGCGCGGGCGGATATAAACGCAGTGTCTCATGAATCGCTTGATCGAGATAATGCAGTTGGCCTAAGTGGGCAAACGTGGGTGCGTCTTTCCCCAAAACAGCGCGAGATTCCTGCTGCGCCAGATGCAGCGCGCCGGGATGTGCGCCGAGCAAATACAGCGCCCACGTCAGCGAAGCCGTCACGGTATCATGTCCCGCGACCAGCATCGTCATCAATTGATCCCTGATAAGGTCGTCATGCAGACCCGCATGGATGAGCAGACTCAGCATATCGTCTGTCCCGCTAGGATTGCGCCGCCGTTCAGCAATCAGGTGATAAAGATAAGCATCAATCTGGCGTAAATGGCGATCATAGCCAAATCTGGCGAACCCGCGCCACAGCACCCACGCCCCTGGCGAGATAAAGCGCACCATACTCAAAACACCAGGCCACAGCCGCTGAAGTTCGGGGCTAAAATCCGCGCCAAAAAGCGTTTCCGTCAGAATCAGCAGCGCGATCTTTCGCATCTCGACCAGCATATTGATGGGCGTATCTTCCGCCCAATTTTGCGTGATTTGATCGGTGCAGCGGCGCATCGTTTCCACATAATTGACCAGCATATTTTTGTGCAGCGCAGGATTCATGATCTGCCGCAGTCTATCGTGCATCTCATCTTCGACCAGAAGCCCATGACCGAGCAGCAGCGTAATCGGGTCGCGTTCCATCCGCCAGCGCAGATCATCTTTGTTCGTCACCAACACAAACCGACTCGCATCCGGCCCCACCAGCACCACCGGATCGAATCCCGGTACGTTCAAGCGAAAAGCGTTCCCCATCTCGCGGTGTAGCACTTCCATCGCGCCGATGATGCTGCGCTGCCGCAGTATTTCTTTTAGTGCAAGCAAGCCCACTTTTTGATCGGGACGTGGAACAGGTTTTAATGTCATTCTGCAATCTTTTTTGAGAATAAAGTCCAGATTAAAGGAGTCGTGCCGACTTGGACATTTTTTGTTATGTGGGGGATATAACCAGCCGATTGATAAAAGCGCGGTAAAATTCCATCGCCAACCGCGCAGTCGAGCCAGATTTCTGTTACGCCTTGCTGACTGAGCGTTTCTTCGACCTTCTGTAACATGCCGCGCCCAAGCCCCTGCCCGATGAAATGCGGTGCAGTCGCCAATGTCCCTAGCCAAACATAATCCGACGGCGGCAGATCATCCGCCCATTCAACGACGCGATAATTGGGAATCAAAGAGACAACAGCCGCCAGTCTATCATCCACGAAAAAGCCGTAATTCTGTCCGGCGGCGTGACGGCGCAAATAAACCTCACGCGGTAGCGGCTTCTGCCACTGTTGGATTCCGTTAGTTAGCAGCCAATCCGTCACGTCGATCAGGATTTGATAGGCGGCTTCAAAATCTTCTATTTGGAGTTGGCGTAAAGTGATTTCATTCATGATACGCCAATTTTACCAGACGAAATTTGAACCACAAACAACAATGAAAACGATTAGGTTCAGATCAGAAGAGTAGACGCAAAGGCACGAAGAACACAAGGGTGCGCTAAGAAAATAGGTGGAAGGCGAGGATAAGACGCAAAAGCGCTAAGAGCGCAAAAGTAGACCGATGTAAGTAAATGGAAAGGATTTAACCACTGAGGAGGCAAAGAACACAGAGATTTAAGTTCAAATTCTTGGTGTTCTTGGTGCCTTCGTGGTTCAAAAATTCCAATTATTTATCGAGAATTACTGCAAGCATTCCCCTACTTTATGCTTTTGCAACATTTTTAAATCTGAATAAGGGGCAAAGCGCAAGCCCCTAGCGAAGCATCATCACTTTAAAGACCAAACCACTCACGTCGCCACCACAATTACCAAAATGGCAAGCGCGAGCACAATCATCACGACAGCCACGGCACCGAATAAGAGGAGGGTGCGGTTTTCGCCAGCAGCGCGATTATGCTTCATTTTAGCTAAGGCATCTCTGGCGGTTTCGTTGGTTGGGTTGACCTTGATGACGCGAGTCAGCCATTCTTGGCGTTCCTTGGGCGTTTTGGCGAGCTTCGCCAGCCAGATCATCGCCGTTTCGCTGCGCTTATCGCGCTGCCACACTTGGCGGAACATCACACGAGCGCCGTCTTTTTGATTATTTTTGGCGGCCTTGATCGCCAGTTGAAGGAGTTCTTCATTATTGGTTTGTTTATTGTCGGAAACAGCCACGTTCTTCTACCTCAACTAAAGCCCATCTGAGATTTCTCTTTATTCTATACAATTCCCTAACAAGTGACAATCAAGACCCTGGTACTAACACGAAAATCAAATAGAAAAAACTCGTCACCATCAACAGTGCGTCCACGCGATCTAACACACCGCCATGACCCGGAACGATATTTAGTCCGGCGATGTGCGAATCTTTGACTTGGAAATAACGTTTAATGGCGGATTCGAGCAAATCCCCAGCGATAGCGACCAAAGGTGCGATGGCAAGGATAAGGATATTGCGCCTAGAGACCAAATCGCTGCCGACTAGAAACATCAAAGCGATTAGAAATCCGCCGAAAATGCCGGCAACAGCCCCTTCAACCGTTTTATTGGGAGAGAGCTTGGGCGCAAGTTTCGTCTTACCGAAAAGGCGACCTCCAAAATAAGCGAAGGTATCTGTCCCCCATGTCGTTGCGAAAATGACCAACATCCATGCTAGGCCACTTTCGCGGGTGCGAATATCGATTAAAAAGCCGCTAGGAAAGCCAATATAGACGACACCCGCCAGTGTAATCCCGACTTGCCACAACGTCCGTCGAAAATTGGCGGGGTGTCTTGCCATTTCCAAAATAAGCGTCATCAGCGTTCCCACGACCAATCCCACAATCCAAATGATTGGCTGATCTAGCGCGAACCCTAACACTGTCACCAAAATCATTGGGATGCCGATTAGCGCACTGCCCTGAATAGGCTTGCCGCTGGCAAACATAAAAAACTCCAACCCACCTACAACGGCAATCACCGTAATCAGCACAATCCATGCGATGCCGCCCAAATATACTGTGAGCAGCACAAGAGGCAAAAGGACTACCGCTGTGAGGTAACGCACCCTAAAATTAGATAACACAGGTGAATCGGCAGTCTTGGTGGATGAGTCTTTAGACACAGAGGACATTGTACGCCTATTTATTAAGCCAAGTTTAGGGCATCGAGAATTCTATTTTAACAGAACTTCATCGATGCAACATATTTCTTAAAGAAGGAACGCATTAAAGCGTTTAGAAGTCAGCAACCAGCGGCAGCAATAGCCAAAAACGCAAACAAGGGAATTATTGTTTGCGATGAAATGTGTGGCATAGAGCAGCTCTTCTAGGCAAAATGCAAAAACTTGAGATCAAGCTAATGCTCAGAGGCGCAAACAAAATAGAATCAAAAACTCCACTTTGAAAAGCGGAGTTCAATTGTTTTATAAGATATGATGACTTTTTGGCGATATTTATGCCTGTGCAGCAACAGCTTTACTATAAAAGTGATGGAAGTTATTGTTGCTCGTCCAAGCGATAAAGTCGTAAAGGGTATATAAATCACGCACGCGATTAAAAACTTCCGAGACAATATTTTCTGCATTCAAAGCAGGGTCGCCCGGTTCGTACCAATGCCCGACGCGCAGATAATCACGTCCAGCAGCAAACGTATTCAACCAATCCCCAACGATACGCGCTGGCGGCATTTTCGCAGTACTGAGGTGCATATCGCTTAATTCTGTGCCGCCCCAAAAACCGAAGCAGTAATCGCCATTCAGTTTTGCCAATAATTTTGAGAAAGCAGTACGATGCTGGTCAATGCTGATTTTGCCTACGAAATTTTGTTGGTCGCACCAGGCATCCGGGGAGATGATGAGTTCAACCGTCAAGCCGTAGGGGGTGACGCGCAGTTCAATAATGGGGTGGCGGCGTGGTTCGATTTGATCCTCGCGTCCCATCATGCTCTCGACTGCTTGTGCCTGCGTTAAAGAACGGGTGTAGCTTATGGTTAACGTTTCTTCGCTCATCAATGTAGAAACAGATTCGGCTAAAACGCGAGATTGGGGCAGGGCATCGGTGTGGAGGTTAAAGCCGTGTTTCCGTAGACGAGGGTAAAGGGCTTGATGTAGTTCGATCAAACGATTATACGTGCTTTGTAAGCCGGCTTCACCGCCAAGATTACCAGACTGTGCCGATAACAATGCCGTGAAATTTTCTTGTGTAAAGTAGGTCATCGTGCAAGTCCTCACTTCGGTACTTAATCATTGTCGAAAAATTGTCAATAGATAAAATATACCGTAGAAAGCATTAAGACGCTAGGGGGTATATTCTAAATTAATGAAAAATTAGGAAACCTAACATCATCTATTAAGTAAGTGGTTTCTTTAGACCGCGCATAGACCACCATTTTCGGTTAAAATAGAGCGTATATTCAACTCATTTGTTCGGAGCAAGCCGCATGGCTGAAAATGTGCTGTATTACGGCGATAACTTAGAAGTTCTCAAAAAATATATCGCCGATGACTCGATTGGTCTGGTTTATCTTGATCCACCCTTTAACAGTAACCGCGATTACAACGTAATTTTCGGTGAATCCGGTGATCCGAATGCCGATGCACAGCGCATGGCCTTTGGGGATACATGGCATTGGACGAAACAAACCGAAGAGGCCTTTAACGAATTAGGCCAGATCGCGCCGCCGCGTTTGGTCGAGATGATGAATGGCTTCGTCAGTATGTTGGGGCGTAACGACCTGACAGCCTATCTGATGATGTTGGGTGGGCGACTGGTGCAATTACACCGCGTCCTTAAACCGACAGGTGCTTTGTTTCTACATTGCGACCCAACCGCCTCGCATTACATCAAGGTAATGCTGGATGCGATTTTCGGGCGCGATAAGATGATTAACCAATTTACTTGGAAGCGCAGCAGCGCCCATAGTGATGCTAAACAGGGCGCAAAACATGCTGGACGCATCAGCGACATCATTTTTTGGTATGCCAAAGGCGATGAGTGGACGCACAATATTCAATACATCCCGTATAGCAAAGACTATATCAAATCAACTTATAATCATACCGAAGAAGGGACTAAACGACGTTATGCGCTAGACAATTTAACGGGTCCCGGTGGCAAGCGAAAAGGTAATCCTGAATACGAGCTGATGGGTGTGACTCGCTATTGGCGCTATAGTAAAGAAAACATGGATGTTTTGCTCAGAGAAGGACGTATTGTTCAAGATAAGCCCGGCAAAGTGCCACGCTATAAACGCTACCTAGATGAAATGCCAGGCGTAGCACTCCAAGATATTTGGACGGATATCAACCCAGTTCAAGGTCGAAGCAAAGAGTGGTTGGGCTATCCCACACAAAAGCCAATTAAATTGCTAGAACGTATTGTAAAAATGGCGAGTAACCCCGGCGATAAGGTACTTGACCCGTTTTGTGGCTGCGGCACGACCATCGCCGCTTGCGAATCTTTAGGAAATCGTAATTGGATAGGCATCGATATCACATTCCTAGCAACGTCGATGATCGAAAACCGGCTGCACACCCAATTTCCCGGCAGCCAATATCGGTTGATTGGGCAGCCGAATACGATTTCTGGCGCACGGGAATTGGCGCGACAAGACAGCGAAGAATTTGAATATTGGGCGCTGCGGCTGGTGGGGGCGCGTCCAGCGGAAGGCGAACAGAAAAAAGGGGCGGACGGCGGCACCGATGGCGTGTTATTTTTCCCCGACCCAAAAACGCGCAAACAGACCCGCGTCTCGGTGCAAGTCAAAGGCTGGAAGCGCAAAGTTGGCCCCGAATCGGTTCGGGCATTTGGACGCGTCATTGAGCGCGATAAAGCCGCGATTGGGCTGTTCCTCACTTTAAGCGAACCCACCAAAGCGATGCAAATTGAAGCGGCGAGTGTGGGCAAATATAAAGTCGAGTATATGGGCGGCGAACTTGAATATCCCCGCCTACAAATTTTGTCCATCGAAGGGCTGTTAGAGGAAAAAGAAAGCGCTAAACTGCCGCTGGGTATCACATCAGGCTTAAAACCTGCCGAAAAATTCCGTCCCAAGCCAGAAGATTTTACGCAAAATATGTTCGTCACCCCGCCTATGCTGGATGACGATGAAGATGATTTCTCCGACGATCAGGAAGATGATGAGTAGATATTAGTGATGATGGAAACATTTACAGGTACAATCGAGCGCGTGACCTATTTTAACGATGAGACCGGCTACAGCGTTATCAAAATCCGGCCCGATAAACGGATTCCGGCGGCGGAAGCGCGGGATGGCACAGTGGCAGTAGTCGGCGTGATGCCTGAACTCGGCGTGGGCGAGTCGGCACAATTCACTGGTGAGTGGATTGAAGACCCCAAGTATGGGCGGCAGTTGCGCGTCAATACTGTATCCCCCATCATCCCGACCAGCTTAGAAGGCATCAAGCGCTATCTCGGCAGCGGCATCGTGCGCGGCATTGGGCAAAAACGTGCGGAAATGATTGTCGATCATTTTGGCATTCAAACACTCGACATTTTGAATCGTGAGCCGCATCGCATCGCGGAAGTGCCAGGGATTAAGGCCTCGCTGGTGGATGGCCTCGCCCGTGCTTGGACAGAAAATTATTCGATCCGCAATACGATGATCTTTTTGCAGGGTTACGGGGTCAGCACCAAAATGGCGAACCGTATTTATAGCGAATACGGGGCGGAAACTGTAGAGAATGTGAAGAAAAACCCTTATGCGCTGGCGGATGAGATCTTCGGGATTGGCTTCATCAAGGCCGATCAGATTGCGCGGAACATGGGGATGCCGATGGATGCGCCGGAGCGGATTCGCGCTGGATTGTTCTTCGCGCTGAATAAATTGGCGATGGAAGGGCATACTTACGCGCCCCATCAGGTCTTGGTGGATACGGCCTGTGAACTGCTGCAAACAGATAATGTGGATCGTATCAATGAAGTGATTGGCGAAACGCTGATCATAGGCGACCTCATCACCGAAATTATTCCCGGCCCTGTCGCCATCGGCGGCACACGCGCCAGCGCGGTTTATCTGCCGATGTATCATCGCTCGGAAGTAGGTTCAACGGAACGCCTGCGTCATATCGCGGACACACCGTCCAAAATCACCGAAAAAATGCGCGGTACAAAATGGGGCGAATTCTTAAAGGAAGTGGCGGAAAACAACAGCGTCACGCTCACGCCACAGCAGCAGGGTGCGGTAAAAGCCGCGCTGACGAGCAAAGTATCCATTTTGACAGGTGGCCCCGGCACAGGCAAGACGACGACGCTGCAAATGGTCATCGCCGCTTTGGAGCAGCATGAGTTTAAATTTAAATTGGCTTCCCCGACAGGACGCGCCGCTAAACGCTTGGGCGAAGCTACGGGACATGAAGCCTTCACCATCCACCGAATGCTTGGATATTCGCCTGCTGAAGGATTTATGTACAATGAGAATAGTCCGTTAGAAACGGATATGCTCATCGTTGATGAAGCCTCAATGATTGACTTGATCTTGTTTTACAACCTGCTCAAGGCACTGCCGCCGCAAACGCATTTGATGCTAGTCGGTGATGTCGATCAGCTTCCGAGCGTCGGCGCGGGTAATGTTTTACGGGATGTGATCGAGAGCGACATCGCGCACGTCACGCGGTTGGATACGATTTTCCGCCAGAGCGAAGACAGCTATATCGTCGTCAATGCCCATCGTATCAATCATGGGCAGATGCCTAATACCGAAAACAAAAGCGCCGATTTTTACTTTTTCGGCGAGGAAGACCCGGTACGGGCGGCGGAATTGGTAGTCGATGTTGTGTTGAACCGCCTGCCGAGCAAATTCGGCTATGATCCCATTAACGATATTCAGGTCATCGCGCCGATGTATCGTGGGCCGTCGGGCGTGAACGCGCTGAATGATGCACTGCAAGCGGCATTGAACGGGGATAAACGCATGGCGGAAAAATCGCTCGGCGGACGCATTTTCCGCGTGGGCGATAAGATCATGCAGACCAAGAACAATTATGATAAAGAAGTCTTTAACGGCGACATCGGGCGCATCTACGGTATCGACTTTGACGACAATTCACTGGAAGTCACGATTGATGGACGTTACGTTTATTATGATTGGACAGAAGCGGAAGAATTGATGCACGCTTACTGCATCAGCACCCACCGTAGTCAGGGGTCGGAATATCCGGTAGTCGTGCTGCCGCTGGTGACGCAGCATTATATGATGCTCCAGCGCAATCTGTTGTATACGGCGATCACACGGGCGAAAAAGATGGTCGTGATGGTGGGCAGCCGCAGAGCCATCCACATGGCGGTCAATAACAACAAAGTCGCCGAGCGCTATAGCGGCTTGCTGAGCCGATTGAAGGCCTAAATAATAATAAATGCCAATTTTCTAGCTTCAGTTATGGATTGAGGTATGTATGAAACTGTTCATAAGCTATGCTCGCGTAAATATGCCATTTTGTCAAAAATTGGTGCAACTTTTGGAAGCACATGAAGTTTGGTACGACCAAAAAATTTCTGGTGGGCAAAATTGGTGGCAAACAATCCTAGAGAAGATTGAATGGTGTGAAGGGTTTATCTATCTACTATCTCCGGATTCGATACAATCCGAACATTGCGAAAAAGAATGCAGACTGGCCCTAAAAATGGGTCGAGTAGTTATTCCCGTTATTATTCAAAGTCGAACTTTATCACCTCAATATTTAATGCATATACAATATGTTGACTTAAGTAAAGGACTTGATGATGTTTCTAGTGTGGTAAATCTGATGAGTTCTTTATTTAAAGCTGAAAGAGAACAACCTACAAATCGTATCAAACCAACAATTGAAGATTTATCATTTGAAGATAGTACACCACCCAAAATCGATTCAGTAATCATAAAAGGAGATCATATTTCTTTACCCTATAATTATATTTTTAAACTTAAACAACGTGGATTAAGTGAACAGACAAGGACGGTTTATTCCCGCTGGGTATGTGACTTTTTGGAAAATGTAGCCGGGCAACCTCATATTGCTCCCCAAAAACGCAGTGAATACTTATCTAAGATTCCTAGAAATATATTGGTAGAAAATTTAAGTATCGCTCAACTTAATGCATGGCTCGGTATGCAAGTAAGCGAAGGAACTAACGTAGCCCAAGCAAAAAGTGCAATATTAACTTTAGCAGAAATGCTTGTGGAAGACGAGATAATTGATGAGCAAAGTGTCTACAAATTACGAACAAAGACAAGTATTTCTGGAAGTTACAGCGATAAGCGACCCCGAAAAATTTTAACAGATGAAGAACTTGAACAGTTTATGATTGTGTCTACACAAGGAGAATCTCTAATCGAAATACGTAACGCTGTATTAGTAAGTTTGCTATTAGTGTTACGTACTGGCGAAGCAGTTCAAGCGAAGTGGGATAATATTACAATGGTTGATCAGCTCACCTATTTTTCAAGGATTGACGGAAATCAAATAAAACTACCTCAAATTACTGTCACATGCCTTTCTCGATGGCGAGATATACTCTTAAACCATTCGACTACAATAGAGCTAAACGGGAACATTATTAGACGCTTTGAAAGATTTGGTAAAATAACAGAATATGGTGTATCAAAAAACGCTGCAAACGACACTGTGAGTATAATCTCAAAAAAAGCAGGATTAGGACATATCAGTCCAGAGGATTTAAGAATTTCTGCACGTCGAGCAACTGAGCTTAATAAGCTTGATACCATATTTTAGAAAGTAGGTTAATAAACTAAATTGATGCGCTAAATTCTAAGTACGTGTAATATCGAACCAACATTACTTTCACACGGAATTAAATCCTATTAAGATGCGCCGGATTGTCGAGCGCTGCCTTGCTAATCGAAATGTGCGACAGAAAAGACGCAGCTAAAATTTAAATGAGAGAGGAAATGAAGCATGAGCAGTACAAAAGTCGCGGAAGTAGTTCATTTAACGGAACGCTTAAACCCAGACGAATTGCTTGAACTTATTGTCCTTTTGCAAGCTAGACTACAGAGGCATTCTGGCACAAAACACGATTTGAGCGATTTTCCGGTGATTGATCTTGGGCCTTGGCCTGAAGGCTTATCTTTGGGGCGCGAGGATATGGTTGAAAGTAAAAAAGAACTGCTCGACATATGAGCAGCCCTTTTTGAATAACGTTAAGTTATTGGCGTGTTGGCATCAGCCGACGATGCGGAAACTCCACCGCACATGGCGCGTCGTCGTCATCTGACCTGTTTTTGTATCGGTATAGGCGATGTAGCAATACCCGCGAATTCGGGCAGGTGCGCTGGCGACAAACGTAATACTTCCGGTAAAGAACTGTCCCGGCGCGACGACAGCCGCATCGCGTGGATCCCCACCTGCACCAATCGGTGTCAGCTTGGGGCGATCAGTCGCTTCATCATAATATTCGCACTGCGCGTGGGCATTCACGGCGTTAAATCCACCTTCATTACCCCAGTGGAGGATTAAGGTTGTTTGTTGCCCGACATGAAGCACGGGTACTGTCTCGATGAGCATTAAACGGATTTTCGCCCGTTGAACCGCGAAGGCTGTTGTCGCAGTAGCTAAGGAGAAAACGATAAGAGCGATAATGACAATCTTCTTACGAGTGAGCATGATAACGAAACCTCTTCTAATGATAGATGATTGTGATAAAGGCGGAAAAGATTAGACCGTTGCATCTTGGCGCTGCTCCACAAGCAGACGCGCCTCCTCTAATGATGAGACAAACTTAGTCGGTGTCCCTGCCAGTCGCATTTTCTCGAAAACTTTTGCCAGCGCTTGCAGAAACTTGATGAAATTGGGATGAGCATTGGGATTGACTAAAATGACTTGACGCAGATTGTCCGGTTGATGTTTGATGGCCTTCTGGAAATGCGCCATCGGGGTGCGCTCTGCTTTATTGGCTTTATGGTGGACAATAAGATCAACCCCATAATCGACACTCTCAATCATCTGGTGTGATGTTTGAATCGTCGCGTGAAAATCATTCCACTCCCATTCTCCTTCAAACTCCAAAATCACGGCGTTTTTGGCAGCGTCATCGAGCCAACGTACCGATACGCTCATAAATAGTTGCCTTTCTACACACCTTTTATCAATTATATATCAATTATCGTGTAATATGCCGTAATCTATTCTTTTTTTACGTTTTACATAAGTAGAGCGCAACTAATATTTGTATAGAGCGTGTGAAGTTGTTCATGCAACAGAAGAACAAGATCGCCCTAGACGAAAATGCCGATTATCATTTTGTAAATCTTGATTATGTTGATGGTATCAGAGTCGGTGCAGCTAGTTATAAAAAAGGGAGATTAAATGAGGGTTTAGCCCATAATAGGCGTAAATTGCTGGAGGTTTTGACGAATGACAATCACCGAAATATGGAAACAAGTGAAAGTATTTAGCCTAGAGGAACTTAAAGAACTGGCAAAATTGCTGAATGATATGCTCGAACCCACCGAATCAATCATACAGCCAAAAACGGGTGCGGAAATTGTGGCGATGTTGGAAGCGATAGAACTGATTGAGTTTCTTGACCCTGATATTGAAGACCCGGTTGAGTGGGTAAAGGGCTTCTGAGCCAGTTTGAATTATTCTATCTCACTTCGTTTGATCAAGAGTGGGCAATGCAGCAGTTAGAGCGCTTTTAGCCATCATATCGGCAGGGAGGATTGCATGATCGTGTCAGTAGCTTATCGAATGCAACTTCCCGTATATACTCACAATCTGAAAGATATGATGCCACTGATTGGAAATCTTGCCGTTAAACCTTATGTGTGAACGTATCGTCTCTTAAATCCACCTCAAAACAAAACTTATATCCTTATTTTATGGAACTTTTCACCCCATACGGGTGTCTAATAGAGTTGACATGTCATTTCGCAGGGGGAAATTATGGAGCAGGCAAACCTGTTCATTCCATTCGATGACTCGGACGCAGCACTCATCCGCCGCATGGCAAGTGGGGAAGTTCACGCTCTTGATGAGTTATATACCCGCTTCGGCCCGGCGATTCTAAGTTATCTGGCGGCGCGTTTATATGATCGAGCGCTGGCAGAGGAGGTATTGCAAGATGTGATGTTAGCCGTATGGCGCAGCGCCGCATCTTTTAGGGGAGAAAGCAAAGTTTTAACCTGGATGTTGACGATTGCCCGTAATCGGGCGATTAATACGATGAGGAAGCACAACGTCACCCAAACACCGCTGGATGATGTATTTGAAATCCAAAGTCCCGATACCGGGCCACAAGAAAAGGTCGAAAAGCTGAATCAATCGGCGATGGTGCGCCGTGCGCTCTGGACTCTGCCGGAGATGCAACGCGAGATTCTGGAACTGGTCTTTTATCAACAGCTTTCCGGCGCGGAAGTGGCGGATGTGCTGGGGATCAATACTGGCACGGTCAAAAGCCGGCTGCATCGTGCTAAAGAAGCTCTGCGGCAGGCACTTTATACCGAAGGAGGGCTATAAAAATTATGCACGAACAATGGCAGGACTTAATGCCCTTTTATCTCGCTGGAACGCTGAGTCGGGCGGAAGCCGCCGCGTTAGAATCGCATCTCGCCGGATGCGCGGAATGCCAACTTGCGCTGAACGAATGGCGCATCATCGCGGAAGTTGTTAAAGCCGAGGGGCAGATGCGGGCGCGGGCGCTCCCTCCGCTGGCGAAATCGACACGAGAAAGCATCAAACAAGAAAACACCGCCGCGCAAAATGGGCGCGTTCTATCGCTGCCCACACAGCCGAATCAGCCCGCCGTGAAATTCCGTCAACCTGCGGCTACGCTCAAAGCGATGAAACCTATCCGCACTCGGCAAACACGATTCCCTGTCACGATGGCCGCAGCAGCAGTGATCGTCTTCGTCCTCGGCGGCATCTTGATCTTTGCTATGAGCCGTCCGCCAGCCGACGAGAATTTTGCCGACGAGAATGAAAGTATTGCCGCGCTGCCGTCATATACGCCGCGCATCCGCCTAACGGAAACGCCGACAGTGACGATCACGCCCACCCAAGAGCAAGAATTGGGGATTATCTCGACAGCAAGACCGCCTTCTACATTTGTCCCCTCAACACTGCCTTCGGGAGCAGGTGGCGGAATCGGCGGCGGCGGATTCGTGCCGCAAACCACCACATCCGCCCTCGTCGCGCCGGAAAGTGTGTTGGAAGGGTGTGCGATTACGAATATCACGACTTTCGCCCAAAAGATTTATCAATCTCCCGATGTGACCTCATTACAGGTCGGGCTGCTGAATCCACAAGAAACGCTCGCAGTTTTTCAGCGCAGCGCAGATTGGTATAACGTCATTGGCACAGATAATCGCATCTTCGGCTGGATTTATGGCGATGGCTTAAGCCTAACTGATGCCTGTGTGTCGCTTCCGCAGCCCACCCCGACGACCCCCTACAACGGCTTTATCGGGTTGCTATCCTATGATTTTGCGACCACTGCCGATCTCGGCGCGATCCCGATCAACAGCCGGGTGCGGATTGCTAGTGCGTACTACAATGGGACGGAATGGGTTTATAACGTCATCGCTGAGGAAACGTTGGCTACGGCTGAAGCGCGAGAATGGCAAATCCGCACTCTTTATGGAAGTAATGAAATAACACCAACGCCGACTGTGCCTTTTCAGGATTTGATCGGCATGAGCCAGTTTAATGCTGTAACCACCGAGACCTTGGGAGCGATTCCGGCCAACACACGGGTGCGGATTTCGGTGATGGGCTATGAGAGCGATAACACACCGTATTTTATCATCATCGCGCCGGATGGCATCACCACCGCGAAGGCCTATCCTTGGCAGTTGAAGTACGCGCCAGAGGTTACTCCCGGCGCACCGACTCCGACTCATACCCCGATGTCAACACCATAATTCACGCTTGAAAACGGGTGAAAATATTTGCCTCGCCCATATTGCCGCAAGGCGCGGATGGTGAGGAAGTGCGCGATAATCCAGCACATCGCGTTTAAGTGTTTTAGTCACCAGCTTTACACATTGGCGCTGACCCATTTTCAGGCGGTGTATCGCAACTATTTTGAGCGTGCTTGAACTACATAAGCTCCCTAATCGCTCCGGCGAACTGTAGTCGCTGCTGGTAGCCTTGTTTGAAGAACAGGGTGGCGTGGTCGGACTGTTAGATGCCATCTCCAATGCGGCGGAATGGGATGAGCAGATTAGCGAAGGTAATTCGCTCAATGAGCGTGAAGAGGCGGTCTTGCAGGCGTTGGAACTGCTCACCCGTAATGCAGATGAGCTTGTCTGGGTGAAGGGGACGGACTTGCGCGAGAAGATTCGCACTCTAATAGGTCAATCTGCCGACGAGCTGGGGAATGCTCAGTGGATCGGTCATATCTTGAAGCGACTCCAATTGATTGACCAATCACGACGTAAACATCATGTCGGGGGTAAGCTCTATGCTATCGAGCGACGTGAAGTGCTGGATATGATGCAGCGTTATGACGTGCCAACCGTTTACGAAAACCGCTGAAAAATCGTTCAGACCATGTAAACCCTACATTGATCTTGCCCCATTTGAGTGGTCAGTAAATTTGTCTAAGCATGAGCTTCCCCTAGTTTACCGGACAGTGAAAATGCCCGATAGCATAAAACGAGAGGCGTGGAGCAAATAGGCGGAACTTGGCATCGTTTCGCTATATTGTATTACATCGGTGGGTAACACCCTATCGCTTCAATTTTATCTTTTATTTCTTCAATGCATGGTAATAGAACATTGGCTACACTGTAGGATGTGCCTCTGTCGAACCTTTGAAACATATCTAAAAAGTCTCCTACTATTGTACAGCCAGACGTTATTGCAGCTTATACACAGGCCTCACTAACGCCTAGTGCTTCAATTGCCATATCGTAGCATTCTTGATTTTTATTCATGCGTTTGCTCTCTTTCAATCACAAAATATGCCTTATTTCTTACGCTAACTTACAGCCCTTCATTAAATGACGCTTGCGCTGCATCAGAAACAAAAGGATTCACCGTGTATAATAAGGCATATTCTAATCAAGCGAAAACACAGGGAAAACAGAACAATGATGAAAGTGCTTGTCACGGGCGGGGCGGGGTACATTGGCAGTCATGTGGTCGAGATGCTGGTCAGCCGGGGGTATGAAGTCATCGTTTATGATAATTTGAGCGCCGGGCATCGGGTCGCCATTCATAAAGATGCGACTTTTGTGCAGGGCGATTTGATGAATCAGGAGGAGTTGGCGGCATTTTTTAAGCAGTATGCGCCGTTTGATGGCGTGATGCACTTCGCCTCGCATATTCAAGTCGGGGAAAGTATGCAGAATCCGTTTAAATATCTGCGCGATAATATCGGCGGCGTGATGAATCTGCTGGAACAGGTGACGCTGCACGGCGTAGGCCGCTTCATCCTCTCGTCCACCGCGAACCTTTATGATAAGCCGGAGCGCATCCCGATTGACGAAGACGAGTCGTTGATTCCGGGCAGCGTTTACGGCGAGACGAAATATGTGGCGGAACGGCTGCTCGGCTGGATGGATAAAATTTATGGCCTGAAGTACTGCTGTCTGCGCTATTTTAACGCCAGCGGCGCACATCCTAACGGGCATATCGGCGAAGCGCATGATCCAGAGACGCATCTCATCCCGATTGTGCTGGAAGTGGCGCTCGGTCAGCGCGAAAAAGTCATGGTGTACGGCAATGATTATGACACGCCAGACGGAACTTGTATCCGTGATTATGTGCATGTGTTGGATTTGGCGCAGGCGCATATTCTGGCGTTGGAGTCGCTTAAAAACGGGGTGAGCCGTGTTTATAACCTCGGCAGCGGGAACGGGTATTCAGTGTTGGAAGTGCTGGAAACCGCCCGCGCTGTAACCGGCCATCCGATTCCGGTAGAATTCGGCCCGCGCCGCGCCGGAGATTTAGCACGTTTGGTGGCGGATAGTACGCGCATCAGTTCCGAACTCGGTTGGGAACCGGAGTATGATGATCTGAAAGTCATTATCGAAACGGCGTGGCATTGGCATAAGAGCCATCCACACGGCTACGATGAAGGCAGCACGGCAAAATAATCGATATGCTTGGGGCGGATGAGGCTGAAATCACGACGGTCAAGCGTCAGAATGTGCGTGATATTCAGCCTCTCCGCAACGGCGGCAACTGAAACATCTACAAAGTCAAGTCGAGTGTCGCTGTATTTTTCCAAAATCTCAGCGATGCGGAATAAATCTTTTGATACAAGACATTCCAAGGTATATTTCGTTTCTGGAAAGCGTTTCAAAAATGCCGTTGCTGCTTTGTTCCCACCTTCTCGCGTCAGAAAATACACCACCTCATTGAGCGTTGATTGCGGCAAGTAAATTACGCTACATTGATCGTAAACTGCTCGACAACTTTCTCGATTCCGCTGCTCATTATTTTCGATAGCGATAATAAAGCTGGAGTCGGCGACGGCTCTCATGAAGTTTGTTTTTCCACCTTAAACAAGGGCGCTCGCTCAGGATATAAGATGTCTTCCATACGCTCGGCGAGATCTTCGGAACCAGAAATGAGTGTTTCGCCTTGTAGAATGGGGTCTTTGGTCGGATCGTAATTTTTCACACGTTCGCGTTCTTTTAGCAGCATTTCAGCAAAAAGTAACGCTTCTAAAAGCTGTTCCTCAGTCAAGGTTTCCATCTGTCGCAGATAAGCCACAAATACCTTGTAATCGTCCATTTTTACACTTCCTTTTGTTAAAGCAGTTGAAACACTACCGCGATGAAAGGCGCGGTAGCTAATCCGCCGAGGAAAAAGGCCAACGCGCCGTTTTGTTCTTCCACGATTTCGCGGCGCATATAGCCATAAACACCTTCACCCGGCAGCGGTTTAAAAATGCGATGAGCAATGGTGAAACTGAGCGTGGTATAGAGGATGCTCAAAATCAGCCCACCGACGATCCATGCGGCGCTTATGAGTCCATCGGGGTCGGGCGTAAAACCTTCAGTCGCCATAAAGCCGATGAAGATGGAAGCGATGAGCGTGATAATGAAAAAAACCGCGCCAACCGCGATATTTTGCACATCTTCGATTTCATGAATCAATTTGCTCGGCGGCAGCCCCAACCACCACATGATGGCGACAGAAATCGCTTGTGAAACAATAACTGTGAATGTTGCCCAGAGTAAGGCGGAGATCAGATCATTCATAGACATAGGAGTTAGCCTTTCTTAAGTGAAAATGATGAAAGTGTATAGACATGCTGGGTTATTTCCCAATCGGGATAAGTATGGAGCGACCACCAATAGAGAACGTCATCCTTGAACCGCCATTGAATGCGCGTGATGGGAATTTGCCCATGTGTTTTGGGGAAGGCAACCTCTAAGAGGCTATCAGGTGTATGAGGTAATATGACGTGATGGCTAGGATTAAAATCGACCTGCACCTGATAACCCTTATGTTGATACACATGTGCAGACAAATCATTAAAGCGATGATAATGCAGACATTCTTGTTCGGGTAAGTCGATACAAGCTAAAACTTCTTGAAAGAGTAGGGTATCATCGCGCTCAAGCCGGACAATATGACTTTCTCCGATAATGTGAAACGTGAGCTTTATATCATCAAAAGCAATGCTCTGTTGGCATAAAATTGTGACTTCCGTTGTTAGCTCCTGCGAAGTTACACACAATACGAGATGAGTGGGATTTTGTAACACGACAGGCCGATGATAAGTAGAATCAGATTGTATGTTCAAGGCTTATCGCCATCAGAGGGTTCAATGAACAATAAAACGTTCAAAAAATCGAGCGCATTTAAAATTTGAATATCTTCATAAGGATGCAGCACTAACAAATCCTGATCTTCGGTAACAAGGTATGCCGCTTTACTAAGGTTGGCAGTAGCGAGAAAAATATCATCTTTGGGATCGCGTGAAATCGTTGGAATGTGATCAGGAATCACTTGTAAACCGCCTTGAAGTACAGCTAATGTTCTCGATACTGATTCATCAGTTAACCCAGTGAATTTTCTTCGCAGCTTAGGACGATTAAGTACATCCTGTGCTTCGGCATAAATACCGGGTGATATTGCGAGCATGTAAAGATGCCCAAGATCAAAAAGCAGTCTTGCGGGTAACGAGCGATCATTTAAGGCAGCCCGCAAAATAAGTTGGGTATCAATCACGACGATGGGTTTTGGTTTGTCGCTCAAGACGCACCTCTGTGAGGGCTTCGTCAATCGCCGCGTTGATTTCGGTTTCACTCATCATGGCATTTTGCTCATACGCAGGCTGCATAATGTCTCGAATCGTCCGCAGACTTTCGCCCGGTATCAACCAATAGTTTAACTTACGCCTTTGGGCAATGTGTTTGTAAATCTGCTCCACTTCGTCGTCTTTGAGCGAGTCAATGGTTGTCAAGAGTGCTTCTAAATCGGTCATCTTTTTGTATATCCTTGCTTATCTTTTTATATTTTAGCGCGATTCATCTTTTTGTGTTTATTTAGTAACGTGTAATTGTTATTTTGTGAGTTGAATAGATAAAGGTTTTTAGGGCTGATGCGATCAAAACCACAACGATTTTTTAGCAATCATCGGGCAGATTTGCGTCCACGCTCGACATTCAGCATTCCGCCGACCAGCTTACTTTGGCCTATCAGCCGACCTCCTGCGGCTCCAAGCAAGGACGCGGCGGCGGTAGCATGGGAGAGTGATCTGGGTTTGGGCGAACTCGCGCAATATTTTAGCAGTGATCGGCGTTATTTGCCTTTTATCCGGTCATTGTTGGCGGCGTTAACGACTGATCCGCAAGTGATTGCGTGGCGGCAGGCGGTTCTGGCAGATTTTGTGGCGAATCCAATTATGGCGGAAAAAATTGATGGGCTGCTGGGGCGGTTTGTCGATTTGCGGCAGGGGAATGCGCTTTTTGGGCAGCGGCGCAAGAATTTACTCTTAGAAACGTCTGACCGACTCGCGGAATTAGAATTGTACGTGGCGATTGTGCAAGACCTTTATGCCGCGCTGCAAGAGGCTCATTTACAATCGCCGGCGCTGACGAAAGTGTGTGATGATTTGGCGATGCTGCTGGCGGACGAGAATTTTCAATCGTTGCAAGCCGAACTGCCGGATTTACGCGCCCCGTTGGAAAATATCCGCAGCTTGACGATTGGCATCAATCTCGACATGCAGTTGCAGCCTGCATCGGCGGTGCTGCTGGCGATTAATCCTCAGCAAATCGGCGAATCGGTTTCGCTGCTGGATCGCCTGATCGGGACTCGTGCTGAAGATACAGAAGAAACAGGCATCGCGCCGCTGCACGTTTTGCCGAAAAATCCCGATGAGCGCCCATTTTCGCCGCTGTTTCAAGATTTAGACCGTTTGATGACGCAAATCGCGCAGCCGATTGCGCGGGCGCTGACTAAATACGTCCGCACCAGCAGCGCGGCCGTGGCGGGGTTAGAGGATGAATTGGCTTTTTATGGGGCGGCGCTTAAGCTGATGAAGCGGATGGGGGAGCGCGGTGTAGCTTTTTGTCAGCCGGAAATCGCACCGATAGATGAATGCGTCACCCAAATTGAGGGGCTGGTCAATATTAATCTGGCACTGCGCTCCAATGATAAGCCCGTGCCAAATCCGGTTGAGTTTGGCGTGGAAGGTCGAATCGCGCTTTTGACCGGGCCAAACAGTGGCGGAAAAACCACCTATCTACAAAGTGTTGGGCTGGCGCAAGCGATGTTCCAAGCGGGATTATTTATTCCGGCAAAGGCGGCACGGTTAAGTCCTATTGATGCGATTTTGACACATTTCCCGCAACTGGAGACACGCCAACAGGGGCGGTTAGCAGAAGAAGCTAGCCGCTTACGCACCCTGTTTAGCGTGGCGACGGGTCACAGCTTGATCTTGCTGAATGAGACATTTTCCAGCACCTCATCGGGCGAAGCATTATATCTGGCGCAAGATATTTTGTGTGGGCTGCGTGTGATCGGGGTTCGGGCGATTTTTGCCACCCATCTGGTGGAGTTGGTGGGGCGGATTGACGAAATCGAAGCGGTAGCAGCAGGAGAGAGCCGTTTGTTTAGTTTGGTGGCAGGGGTGCGCTTGATAGGCGAGGCGCAGGCCGTCCCGACGTATCAGATCACGCGGGGGCAGCCGCTTGGCAAAAGCTACGCACAAGAAATCGCCCGACGGCACGGCATCAGTCTGGAACAGATTCTTGCCACCCGTAATAGTTAGATTACTGGAGATGTTGTAAAATAAGGTTAAAAAATAAGAGAGTATTTCTATGGCCTTGAATGTTCAACAATCGATTTTTAGTGAGTTGGCGGATTTTATTGTTTCGCTTCCTTCTTTAGAAGCGATCATCGCTTATCGCGTTCCAGAGGATGTTGAGGAACGTGTTCATGATCTTCTCGAAAAGAATCGTGAAGAAGGATTAACACCAGAAGAGCGCGAAGAGATGGATAAATTTATGTGGGCATCTCACCTTATGACGTTGGCAAAAGCAAAAGCGCGTCTTCGGTTGGCGAATGAGAAATGACTTGAACTCTTTCTGGATAAATACCAAACAACTTTTTCCCCTGGCTTATCTTCTTCACAAAGGCCTTTAAATCAATTAGAATATTAAGTATTGTCCATTATGACCCCTTGATTGCCGAAATTTTGTTCTGTATAATAGTGGGGTTAGCTGCTCCATTTCTTTTGCCCACCATTCGATAGGATTCCGCATGGCTCAAAAAAGCGAATTTACCGTTGCGAATGAGTATCGCTACATCCGTTCCGGTGCGCTGCGCTGGATTTTCTCCCATGTTTGGCGGCACAAATGGCTGTTTATCGCGGCGATCTGCTTTTACTTGGTCGCGTGGTTTTCCTTTTCTGGCGGACGCTATTTAATTGGCGTGGCAGCGGAAGAAATCATTCGTCCGACTCGTGAAAACGGCTTGATCTTCGTCGGTCTCGCCGTTTTATTCGTCGGTATTATGGATGGTCTTGCTGCGTTGGCTGGCAGCCTTTCGGTAGAAACATTGGCACAGCGCTTAGAACGCGACTCCCGCGAGGAGTTGTACATCAGCCTACTCGGTAAAAGCCAAACCTTTCATGATCGTCAGCGCGTGGGCGATATTATGGCTCGGGCAACGGACGATATGAAGCAGATGAACTTTATGATTAACCCCGGTGTGCTTTTTATCTGTGAGACCATTATGGGGCTGACAGTGCCGCTGATTTATGTGACGTTTATTGATTGGCGACTGCTGTTGGTGCCATTGATCTTTATCGGATTCTATATCGTTACAGTGCGGTCTTATTCACGCACGTTGAATCCCGTTGTGCAGAATCAGCGCGAAGCGTTTGGCAAGATGAATGCTGGGCTGGAAGAAACGATTTCCGGCATTGAAGTGGTGAAGGCCAGCGCCCAAGAAGTGTTTGAGCGCCGCAAATTTGAGGGCGCTGCCCGCGCCTATCGTAATTACTTTGTGCAGCAGGGGCGGGTAGAAGCCAAGTATCTGCCGATGTTGTTTTATGGCTTCGCGCTCGGCTTGTTCTTTTTGCACTGCATGATGTTTTATCAACAAGGCAGTTTGAGCATTCCCGAAATCATCAGCGCGATGGGCTTAATGGTCGCGCTGCGCTTCCCGATTTTCATTTCGATTTTTTCGTTCTCGCTGGTTCAACTAGGTATTGCGAGCGCAGAACGTATCTTGAGCGTCATCACTGCCGAAGCTGATCTTGATGAGAACACGGGCGGTTACACTGCTCCGATGCGCGGCGAAATCACGTTTGAGAATGTCGCATTTGGTTATGAAGATGGCAACCTGATTGAAAATATCTCCTTCACTATTCAGCCGGGGCAGACCGTCGCCATCGTCGGGCAGACGGGTTCGGGCAAGAGTACGCTGACGGCGCTGATTAATCGCACGTATGATGTCACGCAAGGCCGCATCCTGATTGATGGAATCGATGTGCGTGAATGGAACCTCGATTCGCTGCGCTCACAAATTTCAAAAATTGAGCAGGATGTCTTTTTGTTCTCGCGGACGTTGGGCGAAAATATCGCTTTCGGCGCGCCGGATACCCCGCAAGCACAGATCGAACAGGCCGCTAAAGAAGCACAAGCACACGACTTTATCATGTCTTTCGTCAAAGGTTATGAAACCGAAGTGGGAGAACGCGGTGTGACGCTTTCTGGTGGTCAGCGGCAGCGTATCGCGCTGGCACGCGCTTTCTTGAGCAATCCGCGCATCTTGATTCTGGATGACAGCACCAGCGCGATTGACAGTGCTACAGAGGATGAAATCCAAAAGGCGATTCGGCGGGCGCAGCAGGGGCGGACAACGCTGTTGATTACGCATCGTCTCTCACAGATTCGGTGGGCAGATCACATCCTTGTGTTGGAAGGCGGCGAGATTACTGCCAGCGGAAAGCATGAAGAACTTCTACGGACTTCCCCGCAGTATCGGCGCATCTTCGCTCGGTATGATGTCGCGCTGCCGCAGATCGAAACGCAACCGGCGTAAAAGAAAGTCTTTTTAACCTCACCCCAACCCCTCTCCAAGTTGGAGAGGGGCGCAAGACCCCGCATTTTTGAATAATTTTGGGGTGATGTACCGTCTCATATATTCAAATGGGATCTACTTTATTCCAACTGCTACTTTCTCGAACACCTTCATCAACCGCTTGACGCGCTGACGATAGCTGCCGTGTTCGATTTCTAAATAATGGCGTGTGGATTCCACATATTTTACGCCGCCGCCCAAATTTGGACGCTCGGACGCTTTAAGCACACGGAACTCCGCAGCGGCGGGGTTATCGGTCTCTATCGCTTTGATGAAACGTGCCATCAACTGTGATTGAATATCGGCAATCCAAAATTGACCGCTGTCGGGCTGAATCAAGCCGATGACGAACAGATTGTCATAGTCGGGATGAAAGACGTTCATGTAAAGCTCAGGATGGGTTTTATTCCAATTCAAATATTTTTTATCCATAAAAGGAAAGCTGATTTTGAAGCCCGTCGCATACACGATCACATCAATCGTTTCGACGCTGCCATCCATAAATTTCACGCTGTCGCCACAGAGTTCCGCGACATCAGGCTTCGGCGTAATCATGCCGTGACCCATGTAATAGGTAATGTGCTGATTGATGATCGGATGTGTTTCCAGCAGTTTGTGGTCGGGCTTCTTGAGTCCGTAGCGCCGCAAATCGCCCACGAGAATGTTCAAAATCATGCCATTAATCATGCGCCGCGCCCAAATCGGTACACCGAGGCGAATCGGGGTTTCATTGATGACATCGGCAGGCTTGCCAAAGGCATATTTCGGCACATACCAATAACCGCGTCGGGTGCTATGGAAGGTTTTCGCTGCATTTTGGGCGGATTCGACCACAATATCACAGCCGGAATTGCCCGCGCCGACCACCAATACCCGCTTGCCCCGCAGTGCATCGGGTGTTTTATATTCGGCGGAATGTAGAATCAGGCCGTTGAACTGGCCGGGATACTCTGGAAATTTTGGATCCCAATTATGCCCGTTGGCGATGATTAAGCCTCCATAGCGGCGTGTTTCTCCATTCGAGAGGGTGATGTCCCAAAAACCGTCCGACGTGCGCTCGATACTTTCGACAGATGTATTAAATTGGATATGCGGAACTAAACCGAAATGATTGGCATAACTGCGGAGATACGCGCAGACCTGCTCATGACTTGGATAATCAGGATAGTCTTTTGGCATGGGGAAATCGGTATAGCACGTCATTGTCTTGGAGGAGATCAAATGGGTGGATTTATAAACGCTGCTGTTGGGTTTGCCGAAATACCAATTGCCGCCGATCTCATCCTCACGCTCGATGATGTCAAACGCGATTCCGGCTTCTTTTAGCGCTTTGCCTGCGGTGATGCCGGATGATCCCGCGCCGACGATACAATAAGTCTCTTTTTTCTCGATCATAAAAAATGTCTCCAAACTCAATCGAATCAGTATTTAATTGATGATTTTATCTATAAAGGCGCGAAGTGGGTAGTTAAAAGTGACAAGTGAGGGTCAGACATAATGCGTGTCTTAGGGACGCACCCAGGTGTATCCGCTAGGAGTGACACGCAGGTCACGCCCTACGCCCACGAAAATAGACGGATACAAATCTTGCGACTTGTTACTTTCATCTTGTCACGCCCGATCACTCCCCACCCAACGGCATACAAAATTCGCCCTTACGCTCACCGTTGAGCGTCATCCCAAAAGCGAGAGCGCTATTTTCGGGCGCATCGCCTTGCCAACGGATGAAATAGGTATCACGCACGAATTGGCCTTCCTGCCAGATATGGGTAGGCATCGTCCCTTGCACGGGGGCGTAGGAGTCATCTTGTCCGAGCAAGGTCTGGACGGTGTTGATGTCGCACACCGTCCCATAAAGGCGCAGATGCGTATAGACGGCATAACTTTCCGTCATGGGTGCGTTGGCTTTCCAGTAAAGCGTGATGTAAAAGCCGTCTGGCCGATGGCTGACACTGTAACTGTAGAGTTCGACTTGGGGCGCAATGATTTGATTAATTAACAATTCTCGATTGGCTTGCTGGAAAAGACGTGGATCGTCCCACGCCATCGCCTGCAAAAATGTTTCGGTATCCGTCCCGGCGAAGGCGATCCCCTGTTCTTGCTGAAACCAGGTCGCGCCGTCATATAGCCCGTAGCTGGAGCGCCATGAAATGCCGACATAGGCGTTGAGCGTCGGATTTTTCATCTGGTCGAGTGGCACCCAGAACAAATCGGTTCCGGCAGGCAGCGGTGAGCGACGATTGGACGTGTCTAAATATTCGAGCATGATGAACGTTTCAGGCTGCCACATGCGCGTAAAGAGGATGGCATCTTCCGGTAAACTGGCAAGTTCGGCTTGATAGCGAGCGGTGCGGTTATCAACGCTGAAGTCATGGTCGGCTTGATTCTCGAAGCCAAGATGGAAGGCCAGCGCGAATATCGGCAGTGAGAATAACGCCAGCAAGATCGAATTTATGGAACCACCAAGACACCAAGAACGCCAAGAGCGATTTCCGATAAATTTCTTTGGGCTGCCCCTAACGCTTAGGGAGGTCGCTTTATTCCGTTGCAATCCTGAGAATAAGAACGTCAAGCCGAAGCCTAAAGCCAGCAGCATGGGAAATTGATAAATTGGTGATTTCGGGTCATCAATTTTCCACGCCATGAGGAAAATAAGCTGAAGGGCGGCGTAAATGCCAATCAGGAGGCCGTCTTTCCAGCGCATAAACAACAGCGCGACGAGGCCGATTAATCCTCCGATTACGCCGAATATTGTGAAATCATCCACCAGCCGCCGCAGTACGAACAAGAAGTTATCGCCTAACAACGCCGGGCTGAGATCAAAATTATTGTTGAGGCTTTGCCCATCTTGAAATGTGCCGCGAATGAGATCAGTGATGCTTTGCGTCGTCAGAGGCGAGGGATACCACGTTGGACGGGTGCTAAAGACGACGTTAGGATCGGTCACACGCCAATAGAGATAGGCATAGGACAGCAGCGGCAGCGCACCTAAAATCAGCATAATGGCGATTTCGCGCCATTTTAACCGCCAGCGTCCCGTCATCAGAACGGCCAAACCTGCCGCCGGGAAAACCAGCACAATCGTACGATGATGGGCGAGGCCGATTCCGGCGAGGAGGGCTAATGCTGCCAGCGGCCAGAATTTCTCTGGTCGGCGCAGATGAAGTAGAGAGAGCCACAACATCCCGGCAATAATGAGGGTGTGCATGGTCTGCACTTCGGCGATGGTGCTGGCGCTCCATACCGAATCGGCGAAAGCGACGGCGGCGGTGGCAGCAAGGGCGGCGGGCGTACGTCCGACCAAACGTGCGGCTTGGAAAAATAGGGTTAAAGCGGCAGCACTCATCAGGGCGGAAACCATTGTCACACCGGTGTAGGGCGATCCGCCGAGCGATTGTTCGATCTTAGCGGCAAAATGGGCGATGACCGACCAAATAGGGTAGCCCGTGCTGTGGGCGATTCCTAAGCGATAGGCTACGCGCTGAAGTTCGGCGGAATCAATCGAGACACCGCCATCGAAAATGATTCCTGGCTGTAAGGTGGAACGATAAAGCCATACCGCCGCGATGAAGATCGCCAGCGACAAAAGGACATGAGGTCGTGTAAGCGTACGCAGTCCGTGATTTATAGATCGCGGTAAGTTCATCATGGCAGCGATTGACCCAAATAAATGGAATGATTTAAGCAGAAATGATAGAAACCAAGTCTTGTTAAGGTGGCAAGGATAGGAAGAGATAGCGAAATTGACAAGGTGAAGATTTTATTGGTGACGACAAATGCGTAATTTCGGGTGCATTTCAAGTTAGCCGCAACAAGTTCGATGTTTGAGCCGGATGCTCTACGCGTGAGCAAACCTGCCACCACAGAGAAATGCCCACAGGTTGATAGCTTTTTTTCTGAAATAGTTGTAATATTAAAGATGTAAACGCTCTGTTTAGGAGTGAATTAAGATGCCAATCACTGAAATGTACTTTGAAGACGGTGTTTTCTTCGCACGCGAAGTTGGGCGCATTGAGCGCGACGACGCACGTTATTGGGCAGAGCAAATTACTTACTTTGCCGCCACCAGCCCCACCCCCATTGTCTCTTTAGTTGATGCGTTAGAAGTGACGTTTGTCACCACCGAAGCGCGGCAGATTTTTGTCCGTGCCTCCAAGATTCCCAACTTGAAATTGGCCGCTGTTGCCGCCGCCGGGGGAATTACTGCCCAAACTGCCCGTGTGATTGGTAAATTGGCGGAAGATAATCATACCCACGTTTTCCCGACTTTAGAGGAAGCAAGACGTTTCGCTAAGGCCCAAGCGGAAGCTGCCGAGACTGGGTGATATCTGGTTGAAAACGACCGAATGAATAAATTCTGAAAATTATGTAACATATGTCATAGTTTGGTTTAGGCTCGATTGACCCGTACTAAAAATCGGCGTATAGTGTAAATAATTACATAAATTGAGAGTCAAATCCTAATGGCAATACACAGAATGAACTTCGCGGATGAAGTATTTTTCGCCAAGCAGGTGGATTACGTTGATAACGTTGATGCTAAGATGTGGGTGAGTGCGCTCGGTAAATATGCTAAAAACAGCGCGTCGCCGATTATGGCGGTGGTTGATGCGAGTGAAGTCAATCGATTTTGTCCCACAGTCGTCAAATTGTTTGCGGAAGCCCTTAACCTCCCCAATGTGCGCGGTATTGCCATCGTAACAGGCGACCTTATGGCCTCGCAAAAAGCGCGTGTCGTCGGTTCGTTAAGTGAGATAGAAAACATCCGTATTTTTTCAACGACTGAAGATGCACAGCGCTTTGCTCAAAGCCGTTTACATGCCCCTGTTGGTCGGCGTGTTGGGTCGGCACAAGCCTTTTCAACCATGCGCTATGCTTGGGTGGGCTGATTTCGCGTTTTTAATCAGCCCCATCCATTCGCTAACAGGCCTCATAACCTAGATTTCTCCTGCGCGTAGTGACGCGCTTTTTTATTGCTTGAAGAAGATCAAAAGCACCAGACTCCCAAACCGGACGCGATCCCCGTCGCGTAATTGATGCGGCTCATGCGCGTCCAGTCGGACATCATTCAAGAATGTGCCGTTGCTGCTTTTGAGGTCACGAATGCTCAGGCGCTTGCCGACCAATTCTAAGGCGGCATGGCGGCGGCTGATTCCCATGCTGAATCCACCGTAAGGGATTAAATCAATATCGGGGCGTTCACTGGTTTCAGGATCATCCCGCCCAAACACCAGCGCACGCTGCTGCGGCAGACGTAAGACGATGGGCGTGGCGCTTTTGCTGATCTCGATACACAAAATCATGGTCGCTTCAAAGACAGAAGTCCCTTCTTGGAATTTTTTGCTTTTGTTCCAGATGGGCGCATACAGGGTTTCTTCCCGCGCTTCGATGGGCGGTTCGACCACCTGATTCACATTCACCTGTGGAACGCTCATCGTTTCGCGCATCGTGGGCATTTCCTTGGGGCGGGTGGGCTGTGTATCGTCTTTTGTGTTATTCACCACACCGACAGGCTCAGGCGCTTGCTCGTTTTTGATTGGCATTTCTTGGGTGGTCGCCTCTTCGTCGATGGTTTCCGCCGTGTGATTCTGAACGTTGGTTTCTTTATGTGCTACTTTGGCTCTTAGGCCGCTGAATGCCGCCGGACGAATACGGATGGTCTGCTCATTCGCTATCGGTGTTTCCATTGATTGAAAATGGGTGATCTTCTCGGCGGCAGTTTTTGGCTTGGCGACTTCACTCGCTTTGGCGACCTCGTTGCGCGCCAGCGGAGGCAGATCGACCCATTCGCTGTTGGATAAAATGGTGTTGCATTCGCGGCAAACGAGATAGCTTGACGGGTTAATGTGGGTACATTTTGCACAGCGGCGACTTCTGGCAGAGCGGCCTGTTTGCATTGCATCGTAGACTGACATAAGTCCTATCCTCTCTAAGACGTGCGGTCACGTCATGTAACATTGAGGATAATCATATCATTACCTACTCGCTTGGCTAGACTTCCAGCCCGATTTTTTACGTAATTAAGTAGAAATTTACTAATACCAGTATAGATGAAGAAACGGTTGGAAAAGTTACTTTCCGGTATGTGCAGCGCGTGTTCGTGTGATTTGGTCGATATGAATTTGGCTGTGTTCGACGTAATGCGTCAGAATCCACTCCAGCGTAATCGTGCCGACTTCGGGATGAATTCCAGTACGTTCCCATTGGGCATCATCTAGGCTTGCCATCAATGCCGTCCAGCGATCATGCAAGCCGCGTAAGATTGCTAATGAGGAGGCGATATGGGGCGAATTAGAATCGGCGGTTGCTGCCCAATCGTCCTGATCGTAGGGCATGATCGTAGGGTTTTCTTGCATCAGAATAAACTTAAAGCGGATGTAAGCGTTCATGTGGCTGTCCGCCAGATGATGAATGTTCTGCGCGACACTCCATTCACCTTCTAATGGGTGCGCGGTGAGGGCTTCATCACTCAGACCCTTGACGAGGGCTTCAAATTTTTCCGGCGCGGCGCGAATAATGGCGATTTGTTGGCGGCGTTCTTCTTGTGTGAGCATAGGTGATTCTCCTTTATCCTAAAGTTTCGATAAGTGTAACACCGCGCGTCAGTTGCATATATACTACCCCTATAGTAATTTAGCAGGACAATTAAATGAAGGAGTTTTATCGATGGAACAGGGTAAGCAGTTTTTAGAGGAAAATGCTAAAAAAGAAGGTGTCGTCACTACTGCGAGTGGCCTCCAATATAAAGTCATCCGGGAAGGCGATGGCGCAAAACCTACCGCTTCTGACGAAGTGGAAGTGCATTATCGCGGGACGCTGATTGACGGTACAGAGTTCGACAGCTCGTATAAGCGCGGGCAGCCGCTGACCTTTCCGCTTTCGCGTGTGATCGCGGGCTGGACGGAAGGCGTTCAACTGATGCCTATTGGCTCAAAATATGAGTTTTACATCCCCTACAACCTGGCTTATGGTGAAAAAGGCGCAGGCGGCCTAATTCCGCCCTATGCTGCACTGATTTTTGAAGTCGAACTGTTGAGAATACTTTAAGGCTACGTCAAAGAAATTCTTGTGCGGGCGAAGCGCCGCTTCGCCCCTACTGAATACTTAAAAGATTTACCAGACAAAATATTTAGGAAGCGCTTTATGGCGATTATTCGCACCCCTGATGAACGTTTCGAGAATTTACCGGGCTATCCTTTTGCGCCGCATTATGTCGATGTCAACGGAGTGCGGATGCACTACGTCGATGAAGGGGCAGGCGCGGAAACCATCCTCTGCTTGCATGGTGAGCCAAGTTGGTCGTATCTCTATCGCCACATGATTCCGATTCTGGCGGGTGTAGGGCGGGTGATCGCGCCGGATTTGATCGGCTTCGGCAAGTCGGATAAATATACGGAATTGGAAGACTATTCCGTTCAGATGCACTACGACTCACTGGTCGGGTTCATTCATGCGCTTGATTTAACAAATATCACGCTTGTTTGTCAGGATTGGGGCGGGATTCTTGGCCTGCCGATTGCGACGAGCCTGCCGGAACGATTTGCGCGGTTGGTCATCATGAACACTGGACTGCCGACGGGCGACTTACCCATGAGCGAAGGCTTTATGCAGTGGCGCAGTTTTGCCGAGCGCACCGGACGCGAGATGAGGGTCGATAAGTTGTTTGAGTTGAGCGTGGTCACACCCGGACACCTTACGCCCGAAATCGCGGCGGCGTATGAAGCACCATTCCCAAGTGGCGACTATAAAGCAGGGGCGGCGGCCTTCCCGCTTTTA